>Ga0126342_10012914_pt1 | contig 14853 bp, 15 predicted proteins | sample Cyp1metagenome_FD_92528 | JGI IMG/M metagenome (GOLD analysis project Ga0126342, IMG submission 92528) | Coral microbial communities from Lord Howe Island, Old Settlement Bay, Australia - Cyphastrea 1 metagenome | ecosystem: Host-associated > Invertebrates > Cnidaria > Coral ... | reverse complement strand
AGGGAAGCGACAATGTCACGCCTAAGTCATGCCTAGCATGTTTTTGAATGGCATTTACCATTGTAAACGCTGTATCCAAGAAGTCATGCCTAAGTCATGCCTAAATGCTTTTCTGCATGGAACACTGTCCTCAATAAAAGTGTAACCATGCATTTTAGACATGAAAAACAAATGAAACACAATGGAACGCGATTGATACAATAGTGTTTTGTTGTTCTTTTTCTGAACATGCTGGGAAACAAAACGCAATTTATGGTCATTCTTAATGGAGACAATGATTCTTAAACAGTGAATTTGAGGTATATGTTGTACATAGTCTCGACGCACTAGCAGTGACCATAATTTAAAAAAATACACCACAAAAGAAACACAACAAAATGCTGTCAAACATTAGGATTTCAAGATTGGGGGTTGCATTTCTGGTGGATCTGATTAACAAACACATTACATAATATATCATAAATACAATTCCCCCTCACTCCGGAACACTTCAGGCCTCATTGGCTTTCGCTTGTTTTTCTTTTTGAAGCTAATCGGTACACCTGGGATCCCTAAGCCTGATTTCAAAGCCGACATAGCATTTCAAGGCCACAGCATGTCAAAATGCCTTATGAAACTCACCAGAATGGAACATCTGTGAGTCTTGCGCGGGAACTTCTGCACATCTTTGGGTCATTGTCGCAGGACAATTGGTGGCGGATACGTCTGAGTGTTCAGCATCCTCTTCATGACCTCTACCCTCTGGTTATTTAACATAGCCATGGAAAATAGCCCATTTATAGATGGTCTACCTATTAAAAATGGTGATTTTCCATGGCTATGTTAAATAACCAGATGGTAAGCATCTTCTCTCGCCCATGATGTCTTCCAGGGAGCAGATGCATCAACCAACTGCTGGCCCAGCCAGTGGCTGGCTCTTCCAAGATCCACCATCGGAGTCACAAACGCCATGGTGTACCTCATAAAAAAGGACACCGTCGTATGGGGAGTTCACTAACAAAACATGGGTTTAAAACTCAAATTAATTGGATTACAAATCAAAAGGATGGCGGTTCAATACTGAGCAATGGCCACTGATCTGCCGAGCATGGCGATATCATGATAGTGTGAGTTTGCCTAGTTTGAGAGGCAACGCTTTGCACATGGATAGGAACCACCTCTCTATTGACTCTAAATACTGTCCAAGAGCCGATAGTTGGACAGAAACTTAATGTTCGCTTCCCCACTGCTCAGAAGCAAAACCAAAAAAGTCTTCCATATCTTCCATATCCAATCCAATCCCCGCACACTTAAGCACTCCCAGGGCTAACCCAACACATCGTCCGCTACAAACATAGGCTCTGTGCCCCAAAGCGTTGGGCTGGGTCGCGGACAGAGCCGGGTTTTGTTAAACAACAACAGGAGCATCTAAAAAAAAACGCCTTGAGCTGCTGGATGAGATTGGGCCAAACATGGGTGTAGTTGATATTAGTTGATACCTGTACATGTTCAGACACAAATCCATCAGTGCTGTTCCCCTGAAAAGTCCTTTGACCATCCCCAATCGACAAACGTCGCCCATCCTCTTCTTCAGAATCCATCCAAGCAAACTCCTTACGGAAGGTCTCGGCGCCGCGTCGGATTCGGAAATACCAACGATGCCCGTATGGATATTACCCGATTACCCGATTACCCGATGGCACGGTAATTGAACAGAGCTGTGGAAAATAATGCACAAATACGAGCATGGTGGTTTTGCAGGCACTGGGAAGGTATGGAAAGGTTATTTTGAGTATCCAGAACAAGGAATTGTTCACCAACCCCTACCTGCAGGAAGTGAACTTGTACAAAGATTGGACATCAAATATCATCAAATGACATCAGCACTGTGCGTCCTTCTCTTTGTTTTTCTTCTTAGTCTCGGATTTCTTGCCTGCGAGGCTGAGTCGGCAACAGTCAACTGTGATTGCCAAGGTTGGGGCCTACCATAGCTAGCGAAAAAAAAAGGAACGATTAAACACCTATAAATTGACTCCTTGGATGCTGGTCACACAACCATAGTCCCACATGAGTGGGAAAAAAACGCGGAGTATACGGCTTACAAAATAACATGACTTTGGATGATTCGCTGGATAATAGATGAATATTTAGGTGGCTTCTGGATAGATTATCATCAAGCCCACACCAAATTGAATTCCATTTCGAGCATTCGTCCTCTCAATCATTTGCGGTGAGGTTTGGGGATGCGTCGAACATTCTAATCCAAAAACGCGTTTTTTTTACAGATCCCGTCCGGTAATCAAACATGGCTAGCTGGGGAAATCCCTAAAAATGGAGCTGTGAATGGGGAAAATAAATGAACATGACATATTTATGATATAAATGTGGTATTTTCCAGCCAACTATGATGGCACCCCTCTGGGGTAAGCGCAAAAACAATGGGAAACTGGGTCCCACTTGGTCCCCATCTGGATGATCCATCCCCGGGTGGGAAACGTGGTGAACGACTCTCTTGGGCTTTTCGGCATCAAATCAGAGAAACGACGCCATTAATTATGGAAATAGTTGGATCATTGTATCCTTATCATATAATTACAAATATATACAAATGATCCAACTATATATTTACATAAAATCTTACTGTCGATTTAATATCCCAATAATATCCCATTAGATCCCTACAGTAGAGCATGTTATATCCGATTCCCCCACGATTTCTTCTGTTTCACCAAAGGCCGAAGCCTGGATTTTACGGCACAAGAGTCCCACCTGCACTGGAGCTGCGGCTCTTGGACCCTGAGCCAAGGAGAGTCTCCCTGGATCCCATCCCAGGAAGGAATTGAAAGATGGATATCTAAATTGGAGAAATGGCTAATATATAGTGATGAATACTTGTAGTGGTTGATAATGGTTACATAATAATGGTTAATAGTGATAAGTAATAATGGTGAATAATGGGTAATAGTGGTTAATAATGGTTGATGTCTTGGTCTTACAAATGGTTCATAGTGGATAATGATGGATAATGTGGGAAACCCACTACCCACAAACCTGCAAATTAGGGGTGAATCCATAACCCATTTCTGGCAATATTAGGGATGGTTAATTTTCTGAATGCAAAGCAGTTGCGACTGCCTGACCAAGTGCAGTGCGGATCCAATGGGATCATCTTTTGCGCCCTGATTGGATCATGGGGGAGAGCGATCCCTATCCCAGGTCGTCATCCATGCAGCCAAGGTCATCTGACAAGTCTCAGGCTGACAGCTTGACTTCGTCAACTACTCAGCGCCAGTGCTGCAGCGTCGAAAAAAAAAGGGAAACGGATCTCTGTTCAGCCATCGATTCTAAGGCTTCAACTAGTCTCTCTCAACAGGATTCTGGCACAATGGTTGTCTGTTCGCTTGAAATTGGATTTCCCAGATTTACCAGATTATCCAAATTTTGGAGTTGATACTGCTGCAAGCCCAGTTGCATAGAGCATCCCTGTCACCGGACCGGTGTTTTGGTTGTTCATATGTTATATCTCAAATCTCAAGCTAAGTGGATCTATACTAGAGGTTAGATGAGGTTAGTGATCAATACCACTTTTACCTCGAACATTGCATTAATGTCGTTAATATATGTTGTCTCATGTGGCAGCTGCTTGCCCCCTGTTTTTCTGTGGTCAGACCAGATAGAAACATCCAATACTTCACCCAACAACAACCACCAGCCGGCTGAGTTGCAACAAGAAACCTTGGACGACCCCAAGGAGCCCCGGAGCACCCTGAGTTACCTCAGTTACTTTATGAAGCCATGAGTTGTACATCCCAGAAATATCAAGAAATCAACCCCAATGAATCTGCGTCTGCTTATAAAATGTAAAAGACCAACTTAAAAGTCCTCATTTTGGTGACCTCTTCCTGCAAGGTTCCCCCTGGGCACCCCCCACTGTCCGCCAGCGCAGCGTTGGCACGGCCGTTGGTGGCGGCATTGCTGCGGCTGCTACCAACCTGGGATGGACGAAAAATGCTGCTTTCACCATCTGAAAATTAGGAGTTCACCAAGAACAATGGATGGAATGAGTGGATTCCTGTGAACTAGAAGATATGGAAAAACTGATTCTACTCCCAAAGGTGATACACTGTACGTTTCTTGTTTCTTTTGGGGGGTGGGATTACCAGTTTACCAAGTGCCATATGTTCAGGGGATGAACATCCATGTGCTGGTAGACTTGGCATCAAAATCAGGGGCCTGGGGTTTTGACAGTTTTGACCCATACCGATGTGGATGGACTTCTGTTCCTCTTTGATCAGCAAATTGTGATCTGGGGATGGGCGAGCCTCATATCAAAGGGCATTTATATCACTAACAAAAACATGGACATTTGACCAATATGACCAATTTGCCAATGACCAACACAAAATTAAGATCTTCGGATGGGCCGTACTCATCTGATGCCAGGCCGCCAAAAAATCCCAGGGTTTTGATCCATAATATGGGGCTAGGCGGGCTGGCGACCCAAATTTGGCTTGTCCCACTGCCAAAATGGGGGCCCTACTATTCCCAAACACTTACTATCACCAAAAACTACCGGTACTTCTTTCACCGCATGAAAAAACTATGTACCCTCTGGTAAACTAACATAACTATGGAAAATCACCATTTTTAATGGGAAAACTCACTATAAATGGCCATTTTCAATAGCTATGTTAAATTACCAGAGGGTACATCATAGGAGCACATCATTGCACCATATGGGTCTCGCGACCTGCCAACCGGACCAAAAGCTGCAAGCATCTGAACTACTGGCAATTCGTTGTTCCCATTGAGTTGAAGCCTCATCCCATCTGATAGCTGACAGCTGACGTTCCGCTTCTTCTTGTTCCATCGCTATCTGCCATATATATATACACATAATATATATAATATATATATATATATATATATATGATTATCATTATATAAATGTAGATCTGTAGGATAGGACACAGGGATGATCTGGGTAGACATTGACGTGCGCAAGGCAAATGTTGGGGACACCCGCTGCCAGCTCAAAGCCTTCTCCACCGAGGGTGGCATCAGTATCTTTCATATCACATAGCATGGTGCTTTTTTTCTTTAGATTGTTCCAATTATGGTATCAAATGCTTGTGAGTAAAATCATCATTTGATGCTGTTATCACATTGATGATATTCATAGGTCATAGGCTAGTCCAAAGTCCAAAGTCCTGTTTTTGTTTGGTTATAGTCACGTTGATACACAATCTGTGAAGAACGCTTCGATTCTGAAGAAAAACGGCCAAACATTGGCTTGGCAAAAAATGTCTTAAGCAGTATTTCGCATCCTGCAATGTGGTGCCCCGCCAGTTGTAAGCTGGTTTACCAACCATACAACTATAGATATATCTAATATAGATATATGTATAGTTAGCTGGTTTGTAAACCTACCATTGACTATGGATATCTTATATCTATCATATACATATATAAATATAATATAATATTCCTGAATGTAAAGGGCTAGGTGATTGATTATATGGTGTGTAAGCCATAGTTCTAGTTACATTTACCATCAACCCATCAGCTATCTAATGTTATCTGTTCGAGTTCTGTTGCAGTCATATCTATAAACCATGGTTTTAGTGCTATAATGTTATTTTTAAACCCAACAGTTACAGTTATAGTTTTGATTATCTATAAACTAGAGTTATACAGTTATAGGTATGAATATCTTTATGTATATATATATATATACCATAGTATATAGTTATAGTTGCCATAAAACCTTACCAGTTATCTGATGTTTCACCAGGCCGTGTCGTTTCAGCTGGCACGGCCTAAGAGCCCCTTCGGATCCTGAGGCGCCCCCACTGCGAGGCCTTTCCGTTTCAGCATGGCGCCTGATGGGGCCATAAAACAACCAGGTGCAAATAGCAAATAGTTGATAGATGTTAATAGCAATGGTTAGTAATGGTTAGTAATGGTTAGTAATGTAAGTTGCTAATGGTTAGTAATGGTTTGTAATGTAAGTTGCTAATGGTTAGTAATGGTTAGTAATGTAAGTTGCTAATGGTTAGTAATGGTTAGTAATGGTTAGTAATGTAAGTTGCTAATGGTTTGTAATGGTTAGTAATGTAAGTTGCTAATGGTTAGTAATGGTTAGTAATGGTTAGTAATGTAAGTTGCGCATGGTTAGTAATGGTTAACAGATATTAGTAGTTAATAAATCATGGGTAAAATATGTTTATAACATTTTATAACATCAAAAATAGCTGGGAACATGGATGTTAAGCCCACATTTCTATCCCAATAAACATATCTCCTAATAATGGTACTTAAGTATAGTAAGTATAGTATTGCTTTTGACCTGCCATATGCTGCTGGTTTCAGCTGTTGCCCCATCACCAGACCGGAACGGTTTGACCCGCCACACGGGGTCACCGCCAAGGGGCCTGACTCACTGAGGCGGAGAACATGGCACGGTAAAACGGCGCTGCGAAGTCTTGGTGAAAAACTTGGTGAAAAACTACTTTGATGATGTGAAAAAATCGAGTCGGACATAGGAATCGAGTCGGAGTGTATGATGTTCTGTTGAAATTCAGATCTTCCGTTGTTTAACTGGTGAAAGACCCTTCTGCCTTTGGTTTCAGACTTCGTGACATGGGTTTCTTAACAGCAAACAAGCGCTCACAACTTGAATGGCCCAGCTGTCATGCCGAATCGGTTTGCAATATGAATTTATTGATTGCATGATAAAGCATGATCTAACATACAAATGTGGATACATACAGTAGCCACAATAATGTTAATATGTTTATGGTGACCGACTTCACTTTGGATAACCATCCTCGAAGTTATCAATAAAAGAATGCCAGCATCAAACTGCGAGCAAACATTCACATTGGGACAGGTGCTAAGCCATCGAATCCCATGGTTTATTCACATCAAAATAGGTTCTAGACATGGATGTTCATCCCCCCAAAGTATGGTACAATAGTATGGTTTGGAGCAAGTCAAGTCTAAACTTCCCATGAAGGTGGTCAAGAATAGTATAGATTTGACTTGACCCATACCCTCTGATATATTTATATAACATAGCTATTGAACATGGCCATTTATAAATATATAGTTGAATTACCCATTACAATTGGTGACTTTCCATAGCTATGTTAAATTACCGGAGGGTAACCACATTCATGGTACATGCCTTTTGTTGCCGCGCCGCCTGGTGCGAATGGAGCGCAACGCTAAATTATGGAATGGACTGGTCTGGGCCATCTGCAAGTGGGAAGTTACATACCTAAAGAAAGTCCCTCGAGGGATACCTTAATGTTTATTGCAGGTTTTGCAATTTGCACAGGATGTTTTTTGGAGGCTTGTGGCTTGCATTCTCAAACGCAACAACTGCTGGGTGGTTTTCAACGCATCCCAAAGTATGAAAACACATTGACATTAGGATCAGCGTTAGAGTGACAGAGGTAGGATGGGAATCCACAAAACGGCTGGTGGTCTTCAACTGATTGTACAGCGAATGAGGGTGTTCTTTTCTAATAGCATTATTAGTGCTTAAACTTCGCAAAGAGCAAAATCTGCGTTTTCCAAACAACTATATAAAACATTCAGAATATAACATACAATAACAACTACAACTGCCATTCTGACCATTCTGGTAGATTAACCAATAGAATCCGCTAGGGAAATAGAACATTAGGAACATCCAGACCACTCACAGCTCTGCATGCGTGAATTTGGGCTCCTGCGCAATTGAGATCATCCAAAGCCAGGTGGATTGGTCCAGGGGATGAAAAGTTGCGCCACCACTTTCCAGCCATTGGATACTTAAAGAAAGGGTCCGGAATTGTTTTGTTTTTTTTCTTTGCCCGTTTTGCTTGTTTTTTTGGATCTGTTTTTCTGCAGCAAGAAATGTGTTGACGTGTGCCTAAGATCTCCAACAGCCTTCTCGTCATGTTAAAAAAAAACCGTTCAAATGGGATGTTTGTGGGCGACCCGTCTTGCACAGGGCGCGAACCGGCTAACCGATCTCTGGCCGCAGTCCCTGCTGAGTGGCACTTTCAGTCTGCTTGGCGATGCTTTTGGCATCATGGATGTGGGTGAAAAGTACGGATCCTTGAAGACATGCGATTAATTGGTATCCAACACAGGCTTTTTGCTCCGTGTTTGTGGAGTACAGTATCAAACTTGAAATTTAATAATTCGGATGTCTTACGTAGATGTTTTATGTTCTTATTCGACTGTTTACTTTGAGTTTCCCATATAGTTTCCCGGGATTGCTAATTATCATTTGCAGCATTAAAGGAGAACTATGCATCAACTCAAATGAATTGCCGAAAATGTGCTGAACTTTAGGGCTGAAGTCTCCACTGTAAGCGTTAAACTGAAAAGTGGATGGCAAACGAAAGTTATCGACACTGGCTACTGGCGACAGTAACTTCCAGATCACACCTTCCCTTCTCACAATTTGCGCATGCCATCTGTGCCATTCTCAAAACATACGGTATCGGTATGTGCGGTATGTGGTCATCCGTCCCCAATTAATGGGTCAATGGATTGATGACCGTGCCCCAAGATGGCTATATCATGGTATATCATCCAACTGTTGATTACTTTGCTGAAATATCCTAGTTAGCGCACTTTATCTATGTCATATGCCACTCAATCCTTTCATGGCACATCTGGGAATCAGGGGGCGACCAAAAAAACGCGACATGGCACAGCACGACTTCCCACATGCCATCAGCTCTCTCTCGGGACTTGACGCAGCCGCTGCGACTTCTTCGGCCTCGAGAACTAGAGAAACAGTCATCGGTCTCCCTGGCCGGTACCTTCCTCCAGTGATCGTCCTCGAAACTGTTTACTCTAAGCCTGCATCACAGTAGTTGATATACATACTCCTCCAACAATAATTGGGACATCTTATAGATTGATTCGTTGATATAGTCCTCCAACAATTGAGATATCAGAGATATCTTATCAATGGATTGATGTACAGTATGATGATTTACATCACATTTATAGTTAGAATATCTTAGAACACATTACCTTTTCACTTCCAAATGTAGATAGGGACTTTCTGAAAATTACAATGCTAATATGATGTACAGTGTGCAATGTATAACTACGATAGGGATTTTACATGTCAATGTCCCAAAATAATCATCATGCGGAGGTTTCCTAAGTCCGGGGCATACACAAATTGTTCAAGTCATCAGACCATGTACTTGGTATTAGAATTATTAGAACAACCATGGTGTCTTGGGAATCATCATTACCCTCTGGTAATTTAACATAGCTATTGAACATGACCGTAGAAGTAGTGGATTTTTCAAATGAAAATGGTGGATCTTTCCATAGTTATGTAAACGTTTACCAGAGGGTAAGCCAAAAAAACATGTCAGATCCAAAGTTTCTCGGGACCTGGCTCGAGGATGGCACCCCTGGGATTCCCATGACAGACAGCCAGCGTTTCAGCTGTTCAGGTCAAGGAGTCACATAAGACAAGTCACATATCTTCGCAATGCTTCAGTATGACCAAAGGTTACAAGATGCTACAAGCCGTTTCGGGGAAAGAAAACAAAAACAACCTGTGCTAGTTACTTGCAGGTGTTTTTTTTTACGCGTTTGTCTATCCTGAGCGTCCACAAACAAGCTGGTTGCGAGTCTTGTTGGAACAGCCATGGAGCCTTCGTGGTTGTCTGACCCACGCACCATGGCAGGTGCGTCACTTGTTTTCGCTTCGGCGTTTCCGGGATGAGAGATCATGGCAATCCCCACTGAGTTCATGGTTTCATGGTCTTGGTTAAAATGTTGTGATGGAAAAATGCTGACACCAATGGTTTGGATGGTTTATGGTTTATGGTGCTTTATGATTACCCAAAATAGATCCAAATAGTTCAACTGGACATATAGGCTACATGGGTATATAATGGTATGTAGTTATAATATGTTTCAATTATTGTATTGGGTTTAAATGGATTTAATATATTTAATTAAATGGATTTACCACATCTAAGTAGATATTTCATATGCCGCACACTGCACACAGGTACAAAGTCTCAACGTGGTCAGAATGGTTGAGCCCCGACTACGTCTCGAACATGCTCTGCAGAATTGTTTAACAAACAAACCACAACAAACCCATGACAGCTATGACAGCTATGACAGCTATGGTCCATGATTCTTCAGTTTCAGCATGTTTCAACTTTCAAGCGAAGCGGTGTGAACACCGGATTGCTGACGAATATCCCTTTGTTCACAAACAACTGGGGCCAGATCTCAGCCAGATCTCTCAATGGAAACGGCTGGGATTACATCAACCGTTTTGGACGTCGGAGCCGGGCGAATGGAGAGCCGATCATCCTCCAGGGATTCATCCAGGATCCAAGCAGAAGCAACATGCAAACTCTACAAATTACCCTTTGGTAAATTAACATGAATATTGGATCATTGGAATATATTATTGGAATATCATGAATATCATTGATTATTGGATAATTGGCATATAACTAGGTTATATAATAGACTGGTAAATTAACAGTTGGACCCTGAATTCATAGCCTAATTTTAATGGAGACTAATCTTCCAACCCCGATGACTGCCAGGGTCTATGTTAATTTACCAGAGGGTACATTATATACCAAAACCATCCAAAACCCAGAGACAAAATGAGTAATTGACATGCGTCAAACGCACCCGGATGTGGCACCATTGCACCCCGCTTCGGTTCCAGGCACATTCAGCGTGCTTTTTCTGGTACATCCACCCCACTATTCCCGAATGCTCTGTGGTGCTGGAACGTGGACAAAGCTGGCGCATTCTATCAAGGTGTGTCCAAGTGGGTCTAGGTGAAGTAAACATGTTTTTTCTGAATTGAATGAAGGGGAGCTCTGCAAGAACACCCTATCTATCATGGATGGATTTCCTTTAAATGTCCACTCAGCCCAACTCAATGAAACCTTGGAATCTGAAGAACTACAGTGTCGTCAGTTTTCAGATATGTGAAATGGTCAAAACATGGTACGAGTAATTGGGGCTTCTGGTCATCCCATATTGGGAATCCTAATGATGGGCATTAAAACCACTATTAAAGGATAGATGACCATCTTCCGATATGGGGATGGGTCAAAACCCTGGTACCTAGTGAACCCCAAAATAGCTGGTAAATGGATGTTCATCCCACTATAGTAATGTATCTATAGGTATTGACCCATACCCATATGAAAGAATGAACCAACTCTTGGCCATAGCACATGAAGTGCTGAGTTGAAAGTCACTATGTGCTGGTCATCTGCGCTCCAGCAGCATCCGAAATTGCTTCACACCAGATGATTTACCACCAGGGGGTACAGTGCCGCCCGGAGCACATCATTCAGAACAAAATGGTTGACCCAGAAACAAAATCTAAACCTAATTTTAAATAAGCTGTGATTACTGTTTATCACTAACAACATAAAGAATTCAGGTTTGGTCTATGTGAAACAAATTGGCTCTTAACCCTGACTGCGTATGATGTATATATACAATAATCCATACAAGTAAATTATTACCCTCAAGGAGACAGCCTCAAACAGCCCAATAAGTCATGATACCGGAAATCCACTAACTACAATGTAATATAATATAACAAATAAACTATTGAAATGTAGCTTCCCCTGTTTAGTGAGGAAAACCACAAAAAGCAATGATAAAGCAATAAATGCACAATGTTCATTCATTTCCCATCAAACAAATGATCAACGGACACACAACCTCTCATCAAAAATGATCAACTCTAATCATGACCTATCAATACCTCTAATGTGGAAACTCAACGAATCATCTTCCATATCTTCGATGTTTAATTCTTCCAGAGGCTTCCAGCCATTTCCAGCCCCTATCTTCACATCCGGGCGAAATCCGGAAATCTTCGCTGTCTCACCGGCGCGTTTTGGCCTTCGCCTTGGCCTTGGCTTCCACGTGGTTCAAGCGCCGACCTGTCCTCAGGAGCCAGAGGTGAGCTGTAGAACATGGTGATAGGGTGATGACACAGCCATCCTTAGGGTTTCAATGGATTGGCTTTGTTTGCATGACGATGTACTGCAGAAAAGTGGGGAATTTAGAAATAGGATGAAATAGGTGTTGTGTTTTTGGATGGGATAGCTTATCAACACCACTGTGTGTATATGTATACATACTATACAAGTACGATACATGTAAGTGGTCATCCCAAATAATATAGGTGAGCTATGGTGAGCTCAATTGACGTGCGATTGCAAAGTGTTTGGAACTCATGGACTTGGCAGTTGTACCCTCGGCAACAAAACAAGAGGATGCGATCCAAAATGATCCAAACATTTTGGCATGGAACCAAACCATATGACTTGAAACATGTCTTGAGTCTCAAATGTTTTACAGATATCTAATACCAATGCATGGTTATCCTTGCATATTCCGCAACCAAAACATGAAGCCAGTAACCGAATCAAAGGTTAAAGAAGGTTTGCTCAGAATGGGCGATTAAATGACTGCCACTACATGTGCATTGCATGTGCATTACATGTGCACTAATTTGATCTAATTCGCCAGCGGCCAGTGTCAAAAAAAAACATCAACTCACTTGTTAACCTAGCCAACATGCTCCCATTTGGAGGGTGTTTGTGGTTCGCTTGATTCTGATTGCTTGACACCATCGGGGTCCCGATTGGCAATGCACCCTTACATAAATCGTCAATTGATGTTATCCTTACTGACATATTTGTTCACAAATAGCGTAAAAAGGATGATGGTAAATACACCATAGATTTCTGGTGCTAGTTTTTATGTATGGATTTAGCGCCATATACCCCCAAAAACCCACCATTTACGATGACCTTTTGAGGTCCAAATGGCAATCCAAATGGATGTCATAGCGAGAGGAGATAGCGACGTAATCATCCTCTAGGATTCTCTGTTTTTTCAATCAAAGTATTCATGTATGTGCGTATATAAATATCTATACAACATATACAGTATATAGATAATCTATAGTAATGTTCATGCATGTAATTTCATGAAAGTGTATATTTATATCTATTTCTATGTGCAATTAAATATACTTCTTGTGGACTTTCAGGGTTCACGTCTGGATTTGATACCACCAAGGTGCTTGGGATTTATGAAGCCATGCCTTGGCGGTACCGGGTAGAAAGCAAAATCGGCCATCAAGGGGAGAATTCACAGATATCATGGGGACATTATATAAAGCAAAATCAATGGAAGACCAATGGAATAACAATGGAAAAATAAAGGAATATCAATGGAAGAGCAATGGAAGATGAATGGAAAATGAATGGAATATCAATGGAATATTAATGAAAAATCAATGGAAATTCAATGGAAAGTCAATGAAAGATCACTGGAGGATGAATGGAAAATGAGTGGAAGATCAATAGGAGATCAATGGAAGATCAATGGTAAATTAATGGAATATCAATGGAAAATGAATGGAATATTAATGAAAAATCTATGGAAGAGTAATGGAATATCACTGGAAGATGAATGGAAGATTAATGGAATATCACTGGAAGATGAATGACATATTAATGGAATATCAATGGACGATGAATGGAAGATCAATGGAATATCACTGGAAGATGAATGGAATATCAATGGAAAATCAATGGAAAACCAAAGGAAGGTCACTGGAAGATGAATGGAAGATCAATGGAATATCACTGCAAGATGAATGGAATATCCATGGAAAATCAATGGAAGATCAATGAAAGATGACTGGAATATTAATGGAATATCACCGGAAGATGTATGGAAGATTAATGGAATATCAATGGAATATCAATGGAAGATCAATGGAAGATGAATGGAATATCACTGGAAGATGAATGGAATACCACTGGAAGATGAATGGAATATTAAGGGAATATATAAATGGAAAATCAATGGAATATCAATTGAAGATCAACGGAAGATGCATGGAAGATTAATGAAAAAACAATGGAAGATCAATGGAAGATGAATGGACGATTAATGGAATATCTATGGAAGATGGAAAATTCATGGAATATCACTGGAAGATGAATGGATGATTAATGGAAAATTAATGGCAGATTAATGGAAAATTAATGGAATGTCAACGGAAGATTAATGGAATATCAATGGAAAATGATTGGAAACTAATGGACAATTAATGGACGATGAATGGAAGATTAATGGCAGATTAATGGAATATCAATGGAAATGAATGGACGATTAATGGTAGATTAATCAGACATTAATGGGATATTGATGGAATATTGGTTGACACCCGGCAAATCAACTGTGGCTGGTTTGAGAATCCCCGAACTAAATGGAGGTTTCTAGCTGAAAAAAACATCGCACTAAATGGTGGATGTTCAATTGCCACGATTATCGGAGGGTATTGATGAAGTTGTTGTACCATGTTGTACCTGACAACGATGGGAAAACCTCAAAATCCACTGGTTTATATGGCTATTGGTCAAAACCCTGGCACCTAGTGAATCCCAAAATAGCTGGTAAATGGATGTTCATCCCACTAGAATTGATAATAATAGTTTTTGACCCACCCCCATATGACTTTCCATATCTAAATAGCCATTTGTTGTGGCCACCCGGGGGTCATCTGGTGACTCCCCAACGAAGGGTTCATCGGTGGCATCAACAAATGCCACTCATTTTGCACAACAAAACTGTTTTAAAGTTCAAATCAAACTATACAACATTATACAACCACATAAAAAACTTACCAGTAGTACCGCCCAAGGCGGTGGCGGAAGTTTCAGAATAGGAAACCTATAGGAGACGTTGGTTGTTGTGAATCACGGATGGCAGAGCGAATCCACTGATTGACCGAAAGGTGGTTGGAGTTGTGTTTGCTGGAGT
>Ga0126342_10012913_pt1 | contig 14853 bp, 9 predicted proteins | sample Cyp1metagenome_FD_92528 | JGI IMG/M metagenome (GOLD analysis project Ga0126342, IMG submission 92528) | Coral microbial communities from Lord Howe Island, Old Settlement Bay, Australia - Cyphastrea 1 metagenome | ecosystem: Host-associated > Invertebrates > Cnidaria > Coral ... | reverse complement strand
CGCAATTTCTGGATATGTCGGGAATATGCGTTTTGTTTGCGTATTTGAAGCCGTTTATGTATGCGTATGCGCAGGCCAGTCCAAGACGGGCTCTATTGTGAAAGCCTTTGAAACCCTGCTAAGTTATAAGTTATACTATCCAAATCTATCCAACGTATTCAGAAATTCTGGATTACACACTCCATGAACTGGAAAATCCTATTAACCAGCCAGCATAAAGGGACGACGCTGGGTTTTCAGCACTGCTCACACTAGTCCGATGAGTTTAGATGGTTTATGGTTTGCAGAATATTATGTGTACATATAGATATATATATAATATGTATGTATATACATATGTGTATATATATATATATGCATATACATATGTATATATATATATATATATATATACACGTGGATCCATGCTTGAGAAAATCTGATATCTTCCGAGTATACTTGAAACACACTATATAAAGAGTCACGATTTTTATAGCCAATGGGACTATGACCCAAATCGGGCTTTGACCTGGCTGTATTCCATTGTGAGTTGGGGGTTGAACTAATATGAGTTGGGCACCTGAAGATTTAGCGGAATTGCATGGAATGGCCCAAAAATTTGAAAAGAAATATGATCTCTTTGCAACTGGGACTGGGATCCGGGTCTTGTCGGACTTGTCTGCTCGCCTAGGAGACCTCTGCAGAAGTGTCAGCATATGCGATGAAGAGCATTTGGGTCTTTGGACGATGAAGTGTCGACGGACTACTCCCTTCCAAGGGAGTTCTAGGGCATTAGATTGTCCTAATTCATCATGTTTTATCATATTTCCATATATTTCCCATTTTCTGCTGACAATTTGGAAGTATATGTCAATACTACTATGTGTGTGTATATATATATACACATACACATTAATACATACATATTTGTACATGTAATACCGATACCAAAATTCTAGCCAAACCCGATGTGTGTGTTATTGGGAGTTGATGTAAAAAAAAGTGGGCCATGGCCATCCCGACCAGCTAGTTGTGAAGGCATCCGGTGAAGGGGCGCAGCCACTGGACTTGACTTGGAGACCTGCAAGGTTTCTGAAAGGTTTTGGGGTATAGATGTCCGTTTCCCATTGGTTGGTTGATTCATAGAGGTATACCAAACCGGTCCCTCTATTTTTTACCAAAAGGACATTCTTGTTTTGGGGTGTGCGGATATGAAATCCAGCAGATTCCAAGGTGAATGAAGAATACGTCCGCAAACAATCTCGTCACTTGGCTGGGAAGTGATGGGAAGTGATGGGAATTCGCAAGGCGGCTAGCACTGAAATAATTTTCGGTTTGTCCAAGGTGATTTTTTTTTGTTTTCCCAATAGGACATCCACTACTTGGGGAATTTGTGTATAGGGAATATTTTTCCGGAGAATCCATGCATCTGGTGGTCAGCTTCTAAGATACCAGGGGATGCACCCATTTCTCGTGAAATTGCGGGGTTTCTGGATGAATCTTATTACTGCACCTGGTCCCAATAAACAAAGTGTATACTTTTGGGCAGAATTACAGTTGCAGAATTACAGAAAGCAAATTGTTTTGAAGGCAGCCCTGTTGAGTCATTGAGCAATATTGAGCCTCATTTTATCTCATTTTATCTCATTTTATCTCATTTTATGCACTTTCCATCCATGTTTCAATCATTTTACTGGGAATCAACCCCGGATTGCTGGAAAAACGTGCGAAAATCAGCTCCGTGGCGGAAAATCCACGTTTTTGGATGGTTGATGGTGACACCGGAGGGTAACTCCCATTCATCTCCCCATTCTTGTTGGTTTTTTCATGTTTCTTCCCACTAAAAATTACGTACCATAACAATTCATAAAATCATATTAAATCATATTAAACAACCATTTTTCATGACGCAAAAATTGTGCGTCCGATGCTTTTTTGGGATTTCCCAAGTTTTTTTTGGGTGCTTCAGCCAGAGGTGTCTATCCTCGCAGCGTTGACCTCTGGAGCTGAGATGTAAGCCGTAAGCGTTTTCCGATATACTGTACTAAGCTATATTACAGCTATATACATGTATGCTGTAATATATATTGTATATACACCTGTATAATATATATATATATACACATAATTATATACATACATATTATAACATATACTGTCAGTAACTGCATATTCAAGGATAAGTATAGTTGATTCATTCTGATTGTATCGATATTTGTATACATATATACACGGAAAGTGGCAAATCCAACACCATACTGCCGGGAGTGTCAACTTATGATCGTTATGGGGGTGTCAAACGTGTGTGTGTGTGTATAATTGTGTATATATATATATGATTATCTGTATATGTATATGTATATGTATACGTATATGTATTATGTATATATATATATATATATACGTATATATATACATACATATTTACACAGTTACATATATGCATATATATATACACATGTATATGTATGTATATATACATATATATGTACATACATATATATACATATACAATTATATACATATTTTACACATAATTACATATACATATATATTTATACCGGAATAGTATCATTAAGAGCTTCGTTTTTGAGTCCATTCCGCAGCAGTTGAACACGAACGTTATTAGCCGGCTTGTGAAACGTGCACAACTCCTATGAAAGGTGCACAACTTCTATGGAACCTGCACAACTGCTATGGAACGTGCGCAACTTCTATGAAACGTGCGCAACTTCTATGATTTATATAAGTTCTCAAACACTGCAAAAAGCTCTTAGCGATACTATACCCATATATATATATACATATGTATATGTATAGATATACACATATACATATATATACATACACGTATATGTATATATATATATATATATATACACGTATGTATATATATATATATATTTACATATATATATATATACATATACATAATAAATATACGTATACGTATACGGATACATATGCACACATACACACATACACACACATACACACACATACATACACACATACATACACACATACATACACACATACACACATACATACATACATGCATGCATGCATGCATACATACATACATAGATACATACATACATACATACATACATACAGTATACATACAGACAGACAGACATACATACATAGATACAGACAGACAGACAGACAGACATACAATTACAGACAGTTACATACAATTACATACAATTACATACAATTACATACAGTTACATACAATTAAATATAATTACATATAATTAAATATAATTCCATATAATTACATATAATTACCTTTAATTACCTTTAATTACATATAATTACATATAATTACATATAATTAAATATAATTACATATAATTACATATAATTACATATAATTTCATATAATTTCATATAATTACATATAATTACATCTAATTACATATAATTACATATAATTACACCTACTTACACATAATTACACATTATTACACATATTTACATATAATGACATATAATGACATATAATTACATATAATTACATATAATTACATATAATTACATATAATTACACCTAATTACACATAATTACACATATTTACATATAATTACATATAATTAAATATAATTACATATAATTACATATAATTACATATAATTTCATATAATTACATATAATTACATCTAATTACATATAATTACACCTAATTACACCTAATTACACATAATTACACATTATTACACATATTTACATATAATTACATATAATTAAATATAATTACATATAATTACATATAATTACATATAATTACATATAATTTCATATAATTACATATAATTACATCTAATTACATATAATTACATATAATTACACCTAATTACACATAATTACACATTATTACACATTATACATATGTATATATATGTAAATCAATAAATATCTATATAGATAGATATATAGACACTGACCATGATGTAGCTGTGTCCACATCTGACATCCATCTGGTTTGCCACTTTTGTTTTTTCTTTACAAGGCAATTTTGTTTCCTCCAAAGGGCCTGGTCATTATCCATGAATTATCCGGCTATTGTTGGTGAAAATCACCATTAATCACATTAGTCACCATTGATATAGTCATCAATCCATCAATCCAGAGATTTGTATATAGTTTTGTACACTGATTGTAAGGATCGTCACCATTGTGGGTGAACAAAGCACATAGACCATCTTTTGAACATGGCACACATGCTAAACAGTATGGATTCATCAGCGAATGAGAAGTGTGTGATCCAATTTTGGAGTGCTTACTGCTGAACCATTTCGCCAATGTCTTGTCGCCCAACTTGGCAAACACATGCAGTTTTTCGAGTGGCATGTCGTGGTGTAATACGCACCAGATGTTGCAAGATATCCTGAGGTTTTTGGTGACAATCTTTCGTGGCATGGCCATGGGTCACGTACTGACCAGGATTGTTGACCAACAATACTCGCAACATGGACTGATGCTAATTGTTCGTGCTGTTTTTTGTGGTTGATTTTAGATATAATTTCCCATAGTGAGAAATTCGCCACCTTGATGAGTCCGCAGACCATCAAATGTGAGCCAGTGGCTGATTGGTCACTTGCAATTGGTTCTAAGCGACCAACTGTTCTACTGCAGACCTTTGATTTCTGCAAAAAAAGGATGTATGAATTGGCGCCTCAGCCCTATCTTGGTTCACTGGATCCAATAGAAACTATATAGGGTTACTACATATATAAACCACCATATTACTATGGTTTCTATTAATCCATATATATATACTTGTATATATATATATTAATCCACCATATAGTTACTATATTCACCGGATCCCAAATGGCTTTCAGTCATATGATTTGGGGATTTCATGGGACCCAGGCATGTTTCTGGACGAGGCTCGCGACGGGGCCATTTTGATAAGGGAAATGGATGGAAATGGATGGTCAATCACTGGGATTGACATAGGGCTATTATTTCAGAGAAATCCAGTTTCATCATGAAATGATGAGTCATGATGAGTCACGTGTATCGTGTTGATATGATTAAAAAAGGCGACGATCATGCAAACCATCAGAGTATTGTCGGACTGTGGCAGTGCCATACTGGCCATAGATGGCAGGGCTGGTATATCGGTATATCAGCTAAGCAATGCCTAGTAAAAATCCGATTTTGGTTGTTGCTAAGGCTAGGTTTATGGCAGGTTTGATGTAGTTCGCTCTACCCATAGTGGGACTCCCTGGTGTGTTACCCAAATAGATAGCAAAGAAGTGTATTCCAGCTGGGCTGCAGGATTGAGTCACCAAAATTCTGCGGAGACTAGCTTTTGTGGTCTTTTCCGAAGATGGCCAACGCAATTTGGAGTTTAGCCCTACCCTGCAGGCACAGCGGCAGGCTTCGAAGCAAGTAGAGCCAGCCCATATCGAGGCAGTATCAATGGTGGCACAAGCAATAAACCTCCGGAGATGATCCACCGGGCTGTTTGAATCCCTTCATCCGCTCATGTTAAACACACCAAAAAAGAAACCATGGTGGATGCTGGATGTAGGGGATGAAACCACATATTCGGGACCCTCCAATCTTCTGACTCGTCCACCGATGCAAAGGTAGAAATGATGCAAAGGTAGAAATCACCCAGCATCGAAGTGTGTACATTGTGAAGTTCATTTTCTCGGAGCAATACAGCATTTTGTTGGTGATGTTTCAGGTTACTAGGTTTTGGGGTTTAGGCTTTGATTGGTTTCATATTGGAAAACCATGGAATTCTTCGGTAACATTTCTGTGCATGTAAAATCAGCGGATCCAATACCTATCAGTTGGTGATTTTCTGCTAGCAGGACAGGCTGCTAGCAGCTGTTTTTTTTCCAGTGATTTTCTTACATTGGCTATGGTGGTTTTGTTAATTCAGACACATTTTCTGGTTGGTGGTTTGGAACATCGTTTTTTTTTTTAAATTAAAATTTATATATTATTTTTCCATTCAGTTGGGAATGTCATAATCCCAACTGACTTTAACTTATATTTTTCAGAGGGTAGGTATACCACCAAGCCGTTCTTTTTTTCCCATTGGGGTGATCCCAAAGTAAGAGTCCTGGCATAGCCGCAATGATTGCATCCTGATTTACCTTCTTTCATCGTTACAGGACCATCTTTCCATTAGGCTTACAAGAAAATCCAGATAATCCAGGCTCCTGAGAATCGTTTTCTAGATTTTGTAGCCTCTTTTCGTGCACAATCAAACATGGCTTGTTGGAAAAGCTCCCCATTGATAATCATTTCTATTAATTATGATTGTCCCAGAGATTCTCCGGCCCACGTTTGATCGCACAAGCTGGGAGGAGCTTCAACAAGGTGCCGGTCACGATGGGCAACTGACGATGTCCTACTTGGAAGTGCAGTTTATAAGTGGATAGATTTCACCATATTTATAAGGGCTATTTTCAACATGTCATATCATGTTATATCATGTTATATCGCAATTTATGAGAGTTTAGAACTATTTTTTGAAAAAAAAGTTTATACACATTTCTTACCTCAACTGCTCTCCCAGTCGTATGTCGACATATTCACATTTCTTTTCACATAGCCATCATACCCGATGATAGCTGGTTGCTTCCAGCTCTGCGCCAAGGGCCAAGCGAGACAAGTTTACTCCAGGATCAGAATGTCCCAGGTTCTGTACATGTTTCAAGACTTTGTATGTAGTGTGTAAAATCTGCAAGGGGTGTTATTTCATGTTATTTCTTTTTGGATGATGCTCCTCCCACCTGGAATCGAATCGATCAAAGACAATTTGGTGATAAGATTAATCAGGATTAACCCGCCCTCATAGTCAACACCCATTTAGACACCATAGTGTAGGGATGAAACCACTATTATATATTGGTACCCCATACGGGCTGTGCGGAATATGGGGCCAGCGCCAGGGCCGGGACACCGAATGTCAGGATGCAGAGAGGAGTCGCCCCACTTCCAAACATCTTCCGAGTGGCGACTGCACGGAAGCCGAGGATGTGGACGATTTGGGAATGGCTCAAGTGGATTGATTGTGACCCCTTATATATCCTTATAATCCTTATGTATATATATATTATATATATATACCAGTAGAGCCGGGGCAAGCGGGGTGACGGAAGTTTCTAAGAGTGGGAAACCTATAGGAAAGAAGCCGTTTCCTGTGAGGTCCTAACAGCCGTTGGAATTGCGTCATCTCGCCGTCGGAACCCTTTCTCTGGGGAAATGTTCATCAACGTCATGTTAGCAGTTCGCGAACTGGAAGCCATGGCCCATTCATGGATGATAACCATATATAATATTTATACAATCATGAAACCATCATTATATGATGATTATACTGTAATGATATTCATACATAATCATGTATAATGATATCCATAGATAATCATGATGATTTACGGTTCTTAAAAAGGGTGATTTTCCAGTTCGCGACACATTGAATAACCTCAGGGTGAAACGATGTTGGTTGAAATCATCTGGCATGTGCCGTTCCTGTGTTTTTTTAATCCAGAGTTTAGTGATGCCCATTTCTCGAATATGGAAGATGTATTAAGTAATTCTTTGAGACTCTGGACGCTTCATTCAAGTCGATTGTTTCAACTAGTTGTCAAAAAGATAAAATCGATTACGGTTTGTTCAGTTCGTTTTCTTACCGTGGGTACGATGTCATTTTTACCACCGACTGGGAATGGTTTGTACCTATTTCTGGTGATTTGGATGGTTGGCATTGTTTTACCCACATTATTCCACTCATATTCCACTATTACTATTATGATAATTATGATAGTTGGTATTATATTACTATTAATTTTCCACTAATATTCCACTGGTATTGTTTTACCCACAAACCGATGCGCCATAGGTCAACCGCAGATCCGGGCGATGCGATTGGCCCCACGCAGCAGCCTGGCGACCGTGGCGGGGTGAACTGGGGTTATCCATAGGATAATGGGTGAGTATTGGTGATGTTTGATGTTTGGTGATGTTTGGTGATGTTTGGTTGCTTCTTTTTGATTCTTCTTGATTATTGGTGATGATTTATGATTATAATAGTACTCGATAGTGATTTTGAATGATTAGTGGATGTTTATTAATGATGAATGTTAGTTAAGCCATATGATCCACCATCCCCAATAGTAAATCATCTTTATGGGTGGTTTATGACATTGCTCTACTATGCTCTACTAACAATATGGAAAATCACCACTTTTCATTGGTGATTCAACTACCAATGTTACCAATGGGCCATGTCCAATCGAAAACTCACCAGCAAAAAACGGCTTAGGGTTTTTGAACCGCTGAACCAACAGCTTTTTGTTTCATCCAAACGGAGGGAGGGCTTTCCAGCTGGTGAAACAAAACTGAGGGTTCGATGATCCTGGCATCCAAGTCATGGACCACAAAATAGGCTACGTGATTTTTTTGTTTTTTGGTTCAGTTTGGGGACATTTTCTCGCATTTTTCTTGGACTTTCCATTGCTTTTTTGCTTTTGGTACCTATACTTGTTTTTTTTTCGCTTTAATTGTTCAGCGTTTCTGTTTTTTTGCTTCTCTGCTTTACTGCCTTTGTGCTTCTCTGCTTTTTTGCTTCTGTTTTTTTTTTGCTTTTCTGCTTCTCTGTTTGTTTGCTTCTCTGTTTTTTCTGCTGTCTTGCTTCTCTGTTTTTTTACAGTTTTAAATGCACTAGTCTGCATATACATATATATATAAAAGCGTTTGCATATATATATAGTACGCAAAATTATCTATAGGTAAACATAGTAAATCAACCTTAAACCAACCCTAAGCACAGCTTCAATAGACCTTGATCAAACCCGAAATAAGTCTTACACCAACCCTAAATAGACCTTAAACCAACTTTAAATAAACACTAAACCAACACTAATAAAACCCTAAACCAACCCTAAATGAATCCTAAACCAGCATTATGATAACATCTAATGAAGTTATTTCCATCCAACATGCTTGTGCCTCAAGCGTTCTGCTTTCTGCATGTTCACAAGGTGCATGTTCTGCATGATGTTCACCCTGACTGCCATAGCCAATCTACAGCCACATCCATAACCACCACCACCACAGGTTGGTAGCCTCTAGCTACTAAGTGCCGCACATACAATGCAAAAAATCACATGTGTTCGCTTCCCAATGTTTCACATGCCACACAAAGGAGACTATCACTGTGAAAACTTTAGGTCATTTCACAGGTTTTAGCTCCACAATTCTGCAAATACTATGCGAAATACAAGGTTATAGTTTCCAAATGCTGCAAATATAAGGCACGCAGGAATCCGAAAAAAAAAACTTAAACTGACCCGGAAAAAACACAATTCTCAACCCTAAAATAGTACGGTTTCACAACCATGGTGGTGATTGGGGATCCCCCATTTTTTCGGATGAAAACTCATCCGCATAAAGGAAATAAGCCATGATAAGCCTCAGCTTACATGACATGTTGGATATCCAGAATCATCCCAAATGTCCAACGCTTCTTTCCACCGTGTTTTTCCATATTTTTCTTGAATGTTTGATCCAAAAGTGCTGCCAAACGGCTCGGCGTTTCGATTGCCCGCTTGCTTCCAGGTCGCTGAACCCGCCCAAGCCGCAGCCAGCCACCAGCTCAGCCCAGCTCATTGACGCGAGTGGGGGATCCATAAATGGTGATACCCCAATAGTTGGATGGTTTATTTCATGGAAAATCCGAAAATGGATAAGAACTGGGGATACCCCCATGGCTTAGGAAACCTCGATAAATGGTGGTGTACTAGGGATATAATGCTCATTTAAGTAGCAAAACTAGGAATATAATAGGGATATCATGGGTAATTATATTAGTGGACTATTGATGTAATGGGGATGTAATGGGAATAGGCATATTCATGGGAATATTAGTGGAACACTTTAGTTAGATGTCATGTTATTATTCCCACCGTTTTGCTAGTTAAACTTAGTATTTCTCTCCCTCTAACATCTCTATTGTAACCTAGTAGGGATATAAAGGGACTATAATAGGGATATCAATGATATCACGGGGTATTAATGGAATACCTTGTTTACAAGGTGGTGCCCCCCAGTGAAATGTTTGTTGATCGAACAAATCCCCTTGAACTAATTAGTTCGTCATATTAATCAACCCAGAAAAATGTGAGTTATGTGCACTATCGAGTGGTACCAGGGGGTTGTACCCTTTGTATATTGGTTATCCCACATAGCCTCTGGTAAACATACAAAAAGCTATGCAAAATCACCACCTTTAATAGGTAAATCATGGTAAATCAACTATTTCTATGGACCATTTGAAACATAGCGAACTGTTAAATTACCAGAATGTTTTTTTCTGGGTTATAAATCTGGTTATCAACCAGTTATTAAGTGGCATGATCCAGCCGAAAATCCAGTGCTTAGGAGGGAGCGTTTGGCAGCTATGGGTATCCAATATCCCAAGAAAAATGGGCAGTTCGAGCTACGCATAGAGTTTCCCAACCACCTGATAGCTAAGCCAAAAAGAAGGTAGAACTTGGCTTCAATTTTTTGAAAAACAACGATTGGTTAGATGTCATTTTCATCATTATTTTTTCTTTTTTAATAACTGCACTAGTGTTTTTAATGCTTTTTTTTTATTAAAATATATATATATGGTTCCAGTACCTTGGCCAGTACCCCCAATTGTACCACAGTCACAGAGCAAATACAAGAACCCCCATTGTATGGGAAGTCATGAAAAACATGGAACAGAGGTCAACTAGATCAGATATGTGTACGTAAAACATGCCCTGTGTATTTAGCATATGTGTATATGTTTATATATATATATATAAATGCATATGTATATATATATATATATTATATTTACATATTGAAATTGAGATATACATGTCATACATATGCATGTATATATATACACACACACGTATGTATACATGAATGAGATATATATACATAATGTCTAAATACATAGACACATACTATATTGATGCAAAGTCATGTGATCTGATGGCATACAGTGTCCCTATTTGTGCATGTACTCCATACGATCCACGGGGGTTCAAGCCTCTCAGCCATCCCTCCAACTCCCAAAGGACATGTATACATTTCTTTATGTCCATATTTACACACAGTGTGTATTAGTATAGTTCTATTTCATATGTTTACGAATAAATGAATAAATGCAGAGAATACACAGGCATATGTACATATATACATGCATATATATATACATATATATATACATATATATATACATATATATATACATAAACTATATATATATATTGTATACATAAACTATGTATATATATTGTATACATAAACTATATATATATATGTCAATATATTGTACATGAAAACATGAAAACATGAACACACCAACACTTCAATGGTTTTTGCTTCAGCCCCTCAACACAAACGCTTCGACCGAGGCAATGATCCAGGACCTGGTGGTTTTACGTATATCCGGCTGCCGATTTCCACAAAGTTCGGAGATCGATACCCAGAAACCAATATAACATATATAGCAACCCGGAAAAGATCAAACAATGAAAATATGTGAAAATTAAATAGTGATAATCTGTGAATCTTTCTCCATCTTTTCTGGGGTTACAATGATTATTTGGTGCTTCAATGGGCCATTGTCCATTGCCATGTTGGATTTCCAGGGGTAGATAGTGGTAGATATATACATAGATAGATGATATCAGGCAATTTCCTAATTGGTTTCAGTCGCCCCTTTGGAGCAGTGCAGTTGACATCTCTACCAAATGGAAGTCGACGCAGGATCGACGAGCTACTCACCATGTAAGTCATAGAGGATCATGGGAATCTTCCTGGGAAATCATCGCTGCCGCTGATGCCGACAAATGTTTCCATTAGCCTCAGTTGAGCCCAATATTACTGATTACTGCTTGCAGTTAATGATGGTTGAATCAAGCTTACTGATCAACATTGATTCCATATGTTCAGTCCTGCTCAATCAGTATTTCCATTTTATTGATCAGTTTCCATTTTCATTCCCATTCTAATCAATATTCGGAAATTATCCCAATAGTCAAATGAATCCGATTCAATTCGTTGCATTCATGAATCTGAATGATCATTAATCAACTACATGGTACAGATATGTACAGATTATCCTAAGCAATTACAATCAATTACATAACCAAGGATAGATAATATATCCTATTCAAAGGAAGTTTAGTTCGAAAACTTCCGAGTCACGGACGATTGTCATGGTTAGCATTCCCACCATCATGTCAACCACATTATCATGTCAACCACCCATCATCAAGTAGTTGGGAAGTGTGACAGTTCGGAAGCGTGTGAATTCACGGGTGAAAACAATCTCGGGCGCGAAACTCGCGAAACCCTGTGTTTTTTCAGGTAAAGTGGCTTCCGGAGGTCCACAGTAGGGTCTCTGTTTCCGGGGTTGAACTTCAAAATGTTAAAGAACTGAAGCGTTAGGAGCACTTTCGGAAGAGGTGGTCGGCCAAATGTGCACGAGACTGTAGCGAGAGCTCGATTTCATCCAAAAAGCGCAAAAAACTGGAGGTCTCGGAGCAGCCCGGGATTTGTGTGGTCTTTACTCTGCGCAAGTGTTGGTTGATTTGGTGCGACGCTCGTGCTATGCGGGCCTGCAGCCGGTTGTGACAAAACATAATGGCACGGCTGCGTGCAGGAAAGCAAGAGTGATGCTGCGAGACTCCCGGTAAGTGGGACTGCAGCTGGAGAGTGCTAACAGCATTGAAACAGCTGCGCGAAGAGAATAAGTGGGTTGCAGAATCTACAGGAGAGCTAGCTGGAGGCAGATCAGAGCAGAGGTAGCCCGGATAATGAGATGAAGTAGCTGAGAGAAGAGGTGCCTCAGCGAAGAGGTCGCTCAGCTCAGATGTAGCTCGGCGAAGAAAAGTAGCTCATTATTCATCCATCCATCCACCCATCCATCAATCTATTAATTCGTTCACCTGTTCATTCGCTGATTTGCTGATTCGTTGATTCATTGATTCAGTGGTGCATTGACTCAATGGTTCACTGATTCACTGATTCATTGGTTCAATGATTGATCCACTGGTTCATCGATTCATTGATTCACTGGTCAGGACCTGGAGGAAGACCTTTGGGAGGCTCTGACTTTGGGGCCAGTGGGCCATGGGGTGACCTAAGTCATATGGGCACCCCAATGGCTGGATGGTTTATTTCATGGAAAATCCGAAAATAAAATTGATGATTTAGGGGTGCTCCCATGACTTTGGAAATCGCCATATAAGCCATAAAGTTGGGGTATCAAGTTTTGGTATATGAACATGTCCCTTAGATGGTACCATCTGGTGTCCTCAAAAGTGGCTGGCAATGGAACATCCCCGAACGAAATGGAGGTTTAGTCCGCCGAGAAAACCATCTATAAATCCCGGAAATTATTTCGTGGATCTTCCTAATACGCCTACAAAAATTGTAAAAACATGTAAAATTGATTGAGTAAAACACAATCTTAAAGGTACACATGGAGGGTCTAGGTATACCATGGCATACCCAAATTCAAAAACCTGATTTAGCGGGAATGCTTCAAGATTGGGTAAGCCCCACACGATTTCTTGATTTTGTTTTTTCCGGTGATTTTCAGGCAAATTCAACAAAACTACATATGGTGCAGGTTTTTGTTCTCCCCTCGATGATCATATTTCAGTTTCATATAGTTTCACATAAGGTTTTAATCATCCGCCACTAGTGCTGGGTTGCAGTCAATATTGGGGGAAGGGCCACCCAGCATTTCGTTTGGTCGTTTTTCAATCATGTTGATCATGTTTAACAATTGAGACAGGGAAACCATTATGATCTTCGCTTTCCATATAGAATATAGATGTGGATAAGTTTCATCACGACCTCACGCCGACGTCACCGGAATGATCATCGGGGCTGTATTTCAGTTTGAGGATTTATTTTCATTTATCCACTTGTTTCACATTGGATATTCGGGATTGTTTTGAATGCTGGCAACCCAAAAACATGGTCGATACCACTTGGTTTCAGACAAAGGCATCTGCGAATTCAAAAAAAAACATGAACAATACATTCTAATTGTGGTCCCTGTTGTGGTTCATTTGGTATCCGATGTTTCAGGCACGCACACATGTTGACACCGCTGGCCACTTTTGACCTCGAAGCGTCAGGCAAAGTGCGCGCTACATAGTGACACTCAAGATGAAGTGGGAATTGGAAACCGAAAGGAATTGATCTTAATACCCGGCCGCTTGGACACTGAACGATACAATCATGTACGGGAATGGATCCAAAATTTAGGTGCAGTTTAAGGATGACTTCTGGCCAAAAATCAGAATCAAAATGGTTAGGTTCATGTTCTTTAAAATTTCATGAATAGGACTCAACAACTTCAGCTGCAATCCATCACAACCCGATAATCGATGGCCACCATCCAACATTGGTCCAACAGCAACAGTTATTGTTCCACAAATGGGGGAACCCCTGTTCATCATCCATTATCATTATCATCCACTATCATCCAGTTTAGATTGGGATTTTCCATGAAATAAAACATCCAGTTATTGGTGTACCATCCATGTATGGAACCCCCCATATCATGCTTATGAACAATTATTAGCCATTAGTAATCGCTATTAATGACTATGAACCACTATTATTCACTATGAATCACTGCGAATCACTATCAATCAGTGTTAACCACCATCAATTCACCACTAATTTATCATTAACCACTACTAACCACCATTAATGTTGTCTGACCAATAGTGATATCTTGTCAATAGTAGAAACATTTTTCCGCAACTCCAATTTTTCTCCAATACTAAAAGTCAATTAGCTCTATTTACTTTTAGTATTGCCAAAAGAGT
>Ga0126342_10012912_pt1 | contig 14854 bp, 17 predicted proteins | sample Cyp1metagenome_FD_92528 | JGI IMG/M metagenome (GOLD analysis project Ga0126342, IMG submission 92528) | Coral microbial communities from Lord Howe Island, Old Settlement Bay, Australia - Cyphastrea 1 metagenome | ecosystem: Host-associated > Invertebrates > Cnidaria > Coral ... | reverse complement strand
TTACTTGGTTGGTTTATGCACTCGTTCCGTCTATGGACTTGCGGACGCACCAAGGAGATGGTGGAACCGCTTAGACAAATTTCTGATTTCACTTGGCATTCAACCAACAAGAGCTGACAGGTGCACATATGTGTGCTATGATGGTGCTTTAAGGAGCCAAAACAGGGTAGCTTTGCTGACTCTGAGGCAGCAGAACCGGCACCTGTGTCATACTCTGGCGTAGGCTCACAAGAGAGTGAGGTAACGCGTGATGAATCCTCTGACATTGCTGAGGAAGTTCATAAGTTTTTTTTTGGTTGAAGAAAGATTGTTTTCAGCTTGCTATCAACAGAACCAGACATGGAAACAGAGAAAAGAGTTCAAGGAGAAGAAGGTTGAAAATTGTGCATGGACTCCTGTGGTTGATGAGAACATGTTGAAGTTTTTAGAATCTGTTGAACACAAGTCTGGTTGGTATCCTTTTGAAAATGGTCATGCTCAAGTTGCTTATCGTGCTAAAGCTTTGAGCACTCCTGACCCATACTATGATCGAAAGAAGTTCCATTTAAGGACTTCCATTGCGAAGAGAAAAGGAGTTTGGTGGTTAATTACTTGAGATGAATCATGACTTGAACAAGGAAAATGTTTCCACAAGTTTGGAAGAAGAAGCTGAAGTACTTGCTTCAGTCTTCTTACCTTCAGAGCGTACATACCTTGCCACGACACCACAGCCGACACCTGAGATTGTTGAGGAACTTTTGGAACACTTCATGGACCCTGTCAATGGCAGTAACGCCAAGGGAAGAAAACCAATTGGCATGTGTTGTCTTCATGTTGATGACTTGTTCATTACTGGAACCCCAGAGTTTCTGGAGAAGTTCAAGAAAGTTGTCAAGTCACAGTTCAAGATTGGTCATGAAGATGTGAATGACTTGATGTTCACGGGTCAACGTGTGAAATGGATCATTGATGAGAAGACTAAGAAGAAATCACACGTGACAGTTGAACAATCCCTGTGTGTCAGTGAACTTACTGGGGTTGTCGTACCTAAAGGTTTGAAGGATGAAGGCAAATGTGACAAGGATCTCCACACTGCCTATAGGTCACTCTTAGGTAGTATCAACAGGTTGCAATCAAGAACCCAATTTCAGCAATGTTATCAGTTTTCACGATGTGCTTCTGCTGCTGCCTCGCCCACTATAGGTGATTGCAAGGCGTTGAACAAACTTTGCAGGCAAATTGTAGGTGATCCCATGGAACTTATGTTCTGGCCACTTCAAGGTGATGCTAGATTAGTTGCTATGCCTGATGCAGCATTCAGAAACAACAGTGACAAATCCTCACAGCGCACGATGGTTATTTTCATGGCTGAACCAAGGAAAGAAAAGAGTAAAAACACGAGAAGTTCTTTAATTTTCTTTGAATCAACCAAGATCAAACGAACTACTTTGAACACCACTGTCGCTGAGTTATATGCATTGATGAAGTGTTATGGCACATGTCAAATGTTAAGAGGACTCATCAAGGACATCACTGGACTTTCAAGTGAGATTCACATGAGGACTGATGCAAATAATCTTGTGACTACTGCCAGTACTACTCATGTTCCTGAACAACAAGAGACCATTCATATGATACAGATGCTTAGGAAAGAAGTATGTTCAGGTTCCATTGCTGACTTGTCACATATTCGAACTCAATGGTCTTTAGCTGATTGTTTGACCAAAAAGTCTGCTAATCCTCAGAATCTTATTGATGCTGTTCGACAAGGTGTTCATAAAGAAGTGGATGCTCATCCTTCGTTCAGATCATTACTGGAACACAAGGCTTACCTCAGGTCATGGTTACCAACAGTTTGCAGTCATGTTGATTTCAGACATGATGTATTTCTGTTAGGTGACACCCTGAGGGATTCTTGACTATTTTTTGAATTTGTGCCTGCGGCTCAAGAGGTAATAGAGACTCAAAGATCGCACTGTTTTTCCACCATGTCGAGCTCTAACCGGTGGACCAGAACCTCAGCCGCAGAAGCACGGGCTAAGGCCTCATCTAGCACTCGTAGACAAGAATTTCGTGATTCACAGTATGATAATGAGGAGAGACACAGATGGCCACCAGGTGGACATGCTCAACGAAAGCATGAGGAAGTGCCACCTAGATCGCAGAGAACGAGAGAAACCTTACCAAAGGAAGATCACATGGCATTCTGTGATGGTTACAGATATGAGACAGAATAGTTTCAGGCTCACGAGAGAGTGAGGGAGAAACGTAGAAGAAATATGCACGTTCTCATGGGACCAAACAACATGTCAGGTTTCGATCGACACCAGATGTTTATGGATGTTATTTCCTGGATCCTCTACTGGGGCTCAGAACATCGAGAGTTTGATGTGGCCATTCATTGGTTAGCTGAGTTCCTGAAATATCTCTGTGGTTTTAGAAGCCAAGAGGAGGACTGGTTTGATGGTGAATGCAGTCGATTCTATGCCGACCTCACTGGACCTAAGAGACACAGCAACTTCCTTGGTTGCAGCAAGGCCTTATCAGCAGTTCTCAGGCACAACAAAAAGGCTTGTCTCTTTAGTCCAAGTGGAAGCATGAACATTTCAGATTTGTTCGACCAGTTGGAAGGTAACAATCCAAAACGTCATGGTTTATCAGGAGCGCAGTGTGCAGCTCTTTTGCTATGCAACAATAAGCAGAGATTCTTTGTTGAAATCTACATGCAGTGGGAATGGTATCCATACAGTGCAGCAGCAACATCCCTTTCGATGTTCGACTGGGATGTTTGCAAGGACACTCCAATCAGGCAAGTAATCCTTACACCGTGCACCACTCACTGACATATGATGAAGCAATGTGCTCGGGTTGGATTTTTCATGTCACTGATCATTCAAATGCAGCCTCGATTCAACAAACTGGCCTTATGACTGATGTGAAGGGTACTGGTAAAGGTGCCAGAGATGCAATTCACTTCATGTACCACAATGACAACGGTCAGGGTTATATCAGGATGGCTGAAGGCACAACTCCACCACGTCATTACAGGTATCTAGTATACTTTGTGTTGGATCCAAAGTTCATTGAGAGCCAGCAGCTATTCCTTACCAAGAACGGGGTGGTCTATATTTCGGTGACATTCCAGCTCAATTCATGCATCTTCAAGAACAACTACCAACACTGGCATGCAATGTCCTGAGACCTGGAAGAGGACACATGTTGCCACCTTGAGTGACTGGTGGAACTTGGCCAGCTGATGTTAGCTATGGTCGTGTTCGAAGTGAGAAGGGTGTTGGTTTTGTACCTGGAGGAGAAATTCCCACAAATATCAGGACCACAGCAGGGCACTTCATGGGCCAAGAGATCCCTCAGAACTATGGGAAGCTTGTCTTTGGTTTTCCTTTGGCATCAGAGGTTGATTTTGATCCAGCTCAAGAATCAGTTCATGGTTTGTTGGCAGAAGGCTCTCAAGAGAGAGAGGAATCTGCACAAGATAATCAACCTATGGCAGAAGGCTCTCAAGAGAGAGAGGAATCTGCACAAGATAATCAACCTATGCAAAACCCATATGAACAGCCATCAAGACGTGCAGGAAGCTCTCTTCAGAGAGAGGAACCTGTCGATCAGTGGGAACAACAACGTTCATCCTCAGGAAGTTCAGAACCTCCAGAAGAACAAGTTGAAGTGCCTCCTGATGATCAACCAGAACAAGAAGCAACACCAACACATGTACAAGGAGATCCACAAGAAGATGAACCCATGGGTGAAGAAGTTGTCAATCTCTGGGAAGCAGAAGATCCACCAGATGAGGAATTTATAGTTGAACATATGACACGTTCTTCTATTTCTGCATCAAATCCCTGGGTTTGTATGAGGCCGGCATTGTTTGTTCTCGAAATGAAGATGGACAGATTGAAAAGAACTCTTCAGGTGAGAAAGGTTGTTGTCCTTCGAGAATGGGGAAAATTGCTTGGACCTCAGAGAGTTGCTTTGAGAAGGCAGTCCATTGGACATGCTGACTGGGAGAAGCTACCATGGACAGGACATCTTTGCTATCTCTTCACCAGATCATGGGAGATTGGTCGACTTCGTGCACACTATCACAAGGAAAGGAATTTTGAAGGAGTGAGACTCCTACTCGAGCAATGTAGATATTATTGGACAGACTGGTTGAGAGGACAACGTGAGCCATTAGGTTGGGACGATCGGTTTGACATTGATCGAGCTCAATGGCATGAACACTTGCTTCTGTATGAACGTGATCTGATGATTCAAGCAGACCTGGAATGGTTAGTAGAAGCTGTGTTTACTTTCTACAGAAAGCATCTCGACAAATTGATCAGAGAGAATGACAGAATGTGGGGAGATTTTTGCAAGAAGAAGTATGATGATGATGGAAATGAGATTGGACTGGAATTGAACACTTTTGGATACGATCTGAGAAATCCAAATGTTGAAGTTCCCATGAACAAGAAGACCGTGATTCCAGATCCAGAAAAGCACTTCTCGTGGCAGTTGAGTTGTACCAACAAGAAGCTCCACGAGATTTCTGTCACTACACAACCTTTGCTTACCGAAAGCTCAAACAGTTTGTGATGATAGAAAAGAAATGACAGCTCAATCCTATCGATTCTTTGTTGAGCATGCCTACAGTCAATTCTTCCAACATGAAGCATTTCATCAATCTGCACGAGCAAGGACAAAGGCAAAAGACTTGAATGCAGGTGATTTCCACACATCTACAAAACTTCATGGATATGTTTGACAAACCACAATACAACAATTATTTCACCAATGTCATCAAGAACCTCGGGGCACATCTTTTCATGAATTGCGAGGCTGGTAGTCTTTATCCTTACAGGGAGCGTCTAGAAGAGGCGAGACCCACTACCTGCTTCAATGATTATCATGATTTGATGGTTGCTGCTCGGATTGATAAGGAAGGATATATCCGACAAATTGCTGCATACAACACATCAGAGGATGACGCGCGCATCCGCGCGCATCCGGTGTCTATCTTGGGCAATCTTTGAAGTCTCTTGGGAAAGACAAAACATCGTGATACACAAGAACTAGAAGATCTCTCAAGAGCAAGGATGAAGATGACACGTGTTTGTGTATATCACGTTGGACAGAAGCATGTGGGAGATTCTCCCGGTATCACTGGTGAATGTATTGCGCGCATGGCCTTTGAGTGCACCCGTTATCAGGTTGATGTGATTGCAGGCGATGGAAACAAGGCATGCTACTGCTCTACATCAAATCGCCAGGCGTTCCCACATACGAAACCAGCCTTTTACAATACTGGATCAACAAGATGATGAATGTTGCAACGCAGGCAGGGAACAAGCATTTTGGAGTTTGTCCACCCGTCAGGGTCAAACGCTTCATTTCTTGCAGTTATCGAGACCTTGGCTTTCTTGCAACACATCTGGATGGCATTACAACTGAAAAGTACACCACAGAACTTGCGAACATGACTCATGGTTATGGTGACTGCTGTAGGATGTCTATTGTTGAGTGGGGACATGCAAGTTTGGAGTCTTGGGAGGATATGAACCAGTTTGATGACCAAGATCACATGGATTACACTGGTGAATTTTCCTTCAGGGTCAATGAAACTTGTTTATCCAGTGATCACAACATCTTCATGGTCGCACCTACAGACAATGATGCTCACAACCCTATGCTTGTTCACTTGAAACCTTCTGATATGCTTTGGAGGGAAAGACACAACTACATTCCTTTCGAGATGAAACGAAGACGCAAGGAAAAGAGAAAGCAACACAAAAGGCGAACAAGATGAAAGGTTGGGAAGAAAGTGAAGAGAGCACTTGGCAAGACTGGCAACATGGCTATGGTGGATCCTCAGCTTCATCGTCCAGACCATCCAGAACATGGAGACCAAAGTGAGTGTATACTTCTTCAGGTGAAGATAGCACAGCCTGAGAGAAGCCGTGTGCAGTTTTTCTGTGCGCTAACTTTTTTCAAAAGAGTATCTACAGTACTCAATTCAGTTTGAGATAATACTGAAAACAAGATTTCATTTTACACAAGATGACATAAACTCACTCAGATTGAGATAATGCCACTACTGTGTCTGAATTTCAGTTTAATGTAGATAGATATTATTCCTGTAGATAGAGATACTATTTGCATTTTGTCTCCATAAACCTTCCGCCAGCAGAACAGCTCCGAATGGAGCGAATCAACATTTTACCAACTCCGAATTTTGTCCATCGTCCGCTTGAATGAGCGACTTTGGAGATCCGCTACATCCGTTTATTTTGTGTTTCGGTCAACTGTTTTCCATCTGACCAAAGATTTCTGAATCTTGCGAATCAAACTTTCAAATTCGAACATTTTCACACCGGTAGAGCATTTTGCTTGGAACGACCGTGCATTTTGCACCATGTCGAGAAAAATAATTCGTGCGAATCCGCTGCTTTCATTTCGACATGTCCCTATAAGGACACTGTTCGCTTTTTCAACCCGCTACTTTTGTTGAGACACCACTGCGTGACCTCCGCTCAGTTTTTGCCGATTTGCCCCACAATAGCCATTGTGTAGAGAGAACAGGAAGATACTCTTAATACCGACTGAGTACGACAAGGCGTAGTGCTCTACTCATTGCTTTTGAATTTGTGCCTGCGTTTTTGTTTCGACCTGATGCCTGCGTGGGTACATGCATGAGATTGATCACATTTATATGCGCCCTTCAAGGCCCAAGAGGTATACACAGAGTAACCCTGCAGACACCACACCGACTGGCAATACGCCGTGAACAAAAGGGTGTGACGCTGTCTTGGGAAGACGCTCTAGCTGATCTATACTAGACGCTAGTGCCCCTCTTCACCAACCCCCTCAACCCCCCGAACCCCAGAAATATGCAAACATGTACAAAAACGCCAAGGGCGGCGTGTGCCTCCGACTAGATAAGTAACGTAGCATGAGCAATGTCAAAAAACAAGTAACGCGGCATGAAAAATGTCAAAAAACACAAAAAACCACACGGCCAAATAAAGGTCGTGCTCCAACTACAAGCACAACGGCAACTACAACTACAACATTACAACTTCAACAGCATCAACTACATTACAACTACAACTACAACTACAGCTACAACTACAACTACACCACAACAACATATACAACTACAATTACATTGCGCTTCGCTACCCCATAATACATCCTGCAGTTGTGGGTGATCTGACCACTGCAACCACTCCAACAATCACAACCACTTTTCGGTCCATCAGCGGATTCGCCGTGCCATCCATGCATTACAGCAACTCACCTCTCCTATATTTCCGCCACCGCCTTGTGCGGTACTACTGGTAAAGTGTAGCGACAAAGGTTGTGGATTCTTTTGAACCAAACCTGAGACCGTCGCCAATCATCAAGCTTGAGACAGTGCCGGCTTGAATGCACTTTGGTATTCTTGAATGTGTTTGGAACTGCCTAGGCTGAAAACACCGGAAGGTGCCTACACTCATCCGGAGGTCTGCCAGGGCGCGTGGCGCGTGGTGTCATCATAGCTCCTGGTGGAGGTGTGCCTTTTACCTCTTAGGGTACCATGTTATTTGCAGTTTAAGGAGATTAGCAAACCACGAAATCCAGCTCTCGATCCTTGGGGGGGTCTTTGTGTAGCGCCTAGAACATGTGTTGCTTTCGAAGTTTCCTTTTCCATCCCTGTCCTATGTGGATGCTTTGTACAGCCAGATCCACACAAAGAAAAATGTGATGCTGAAGATGGGCGAACTCATCCCCAAGTCCGGGCAACTCAGAAAGGCAAATCCAAGCAGCACATCTTCAATCTGCTGGAGAATCTTGGGTGGTTAGGTCCTCCAGACCATTCAAGATCCAATGGTGTTTCCAGCTGAGGCTGAAGGGTCGTGCAAATGGACCACCTGGGCCCGAACCAAGCTCAGATTTGGAAAATGTTTGCAGTTTTTGCCTGCCTCATGATAGCATCATATCACGTAACAATTCAAAATCTCATACATAGATTATGAATAGATTAAAAACAATTTCTAGATGAACGGTTCAAACATATTAATTAGCATTAGCCACATCTTATATATATTTATATACAATATTATGTAACGATGTAATAGTTTAAAATTATTTCAAAAATTGCACGCACACACACACACACACTCAAAAATTGCTCGCACACACACACAGACATCTATCTATCAATCTATCAATCTATCAATCTATCAATCAATCTATCTACCTGCCTACCTACCTACCTAATCCATGCATCCATCCATCCACCCATCCACCCATCCGTCCATCCATCCATCCATTCAGCCATCCATCCATCCATCCATCCATCTGTATATCTATCTCTATTTTTCTATCTTTCTATCTTTCTGTCTTTCTGTCTTTCTTTATATCTATCTTTCTTTCCTATCTATTTATATGAACATATATTATTATCATATATATATACATATATATATATATATCTATATATATATATATATATATCTATACATATATATATATACATATTACATCTTAGAACAATGATTTCTTTGGTGATTGTCCCTGCGGCAAGGCAATCCCTGGCCTCGGCGTCGGCCCCACCGGTGCGGCTGCTTCCTCGGCCAGCAGTAAAGATGCCAAAAAGGAGGCACTTTTCGACGTGGCACACCATTAGTTTCACTGTTAGATTGATGAATGACCCATGAATGACCCATGAATGATAAGTTTGTCGGAAAAACACACACACACCACTACTCCAACATTATTCCAAACCCAGCAGTTTTTATCATTGTTTTGTCATGAACGTAACATTTTTTTTGCGGAATACCTCATTTATGGACACAGCATGACACAATCTGATGTTATTGATCTCTTAAAACTGTTTCTTTCATGTCTGAGAGTGTCACCAAGAATCTGGACACATGAACCTACAAACATACAAACTTGCCATGTTGAGTATTTGGAAATATTTGCAACATTTTGCTTTGGGAGGTTGTGATCGACTTGGGATCAATAAAAGTATCCATTTTTTGGTCGCGACAATGTGCTTTCAGGCAAAGAAAGAAGAAAAGAAGGCGAGGCGAAATGGTCCCATAATTTGGCACTTCTCACGGAGGGGGTCCAGTTGTTCACACGAATTATAAAAAGACACATGGTGAAAAATGCAGACACCAATGGCATGTGAGATGAGTGTTTTCCCAACACCAAAGATGATGATGAGTCCTTGCACATTTATGCACGTATATAAGTATGTCATTGCTGGCTGCTGGCCTGAACCCCCTTGAGCGGAAGATCTTCTGAAAATTGACTATCTGTTCCTGTAGGCATTCAAAGGAGCATTTGAGGAACTGAGGATGAAACTTGTTCCTTCGATTTTTAAGCCTTTCATCTTTATCCGCAGGCAAACAAGAAGAAGAAATAATGTTGAAAGATAAAAAGTGGCGCGAAATCCGCTTCGTTGTTTAACCAGTTGCCTTGCTTGATGCTCAGAAGAGATATTAGCCGGGAATGGCCGCTCATGCTATGCATAGAACCGCTCTTTGAAAGCTTTACTGAAAATATGGCCTACATAGATTTGCAAGAGAACCGATGTGAATTCACTTCCCATGACCTATTGCAGATGAGTACAAAACAGTGTGCATTTTTCGATCAAACCAGCTCATTGTTTAAATTCATGAAATGAGTTTGAATCACCTCTGTGCGATCGCAGCTGGATCAAAACGAAGTGGCCGGTCCTCCGGCCGGCGCCAATGCGCGTCATGCTGCGTCCGGACCCCTCTGATCTCTGGCACGCGTTGTGATTGGAGAACCAGACCGGCTACTCCGTATTCCTTGTTTGCAATTGCACGGGATTTTGTTCAGAGTTTCGGGATATGACATGCCAAATCATGCCAATGTAATATCCCCAGTACTGGTACCAGAATTTGGTTTCTGAGTGGCGCCCCCGCTATATCCACTGCACTGCTCACATCGCAAGGCTGGGCGCTGTGCCTCGCTTTTGCCGAGGCGGACCGGTCCAGATGTGGCAGGGATGCTGGATGAAGGTTGCTGGAGTTTCTGGAACATGCATCGAACAGGCTGTCGAACATGATGACAACATGATAGAATCATATATATATATAACATGTATTAATTAATAATTTATATAGATAGATAGATAGATAGATAGATAGGTAGGTAGGTAGGTAGGTAGGTAGATAGATAGATAGATAGACAGATTATAATAGAATGATGAAATGATGAAATGATGAAATGATGAAATGAAGGGTGATCTCCCAGGCCAGGACCTTCCGCCAGGCAGTGGAGCTGAAGTGGGAGCCATGGGAGACCACCACCACGATCTCCACGGTGCCACCCATTCCACTGCAGGTCTGGTACCTCCCACGGTGCAAAAATGGGGACGAACTGTCAATGAATGTCAAATATGTCAATGAATGTCAATGATAATTCATCAAATGTCACTGTGATACAATGTGATAAACGAAATGTGACACGGATGTGATACAGCCAAATGTACAATGTCACGCTGTAATGTTAGTAAATACCCCTAGTTCTGTCGCTCGTCCAGGGCGCGATTGTCGATCCAAATCCTCTAACGGAGGTTTTTCAACGCGTTTTTTTTCCCAACGTGTTTTCCTGTCAGTGGGGACCAAGCATGCACTGAACCAAACACTGAGCGTTTGCAACACGAGTTTGCTGGGTGGTTGGAATTATGTAACCTAAAATCTTCATTCTGTTTTGAAAGATCAGTGCCATTCAGGAATGGTGGGGCCTAAAGTTTGAATCTCAGCTGACAGCCAGGTTCTGCCTATGACTCCCAAGGACAGGGCCGAGAACATAAGTATGACAAGTCTTCCAAGTGGGTGCCACAAGTGGATATAGATCCGTCCATGTTCGATGTGGAGTCCTTGAGTGGGCACAGTAGGGGTCATGCAAAGGAGTTTGCTGAGCCAGCTGCAGAACTGTCTGAAGTTGCAGCAGGAGGGGCGGGAAAAAGAGTTGGGTGTGGCAAGTTGGGTGTGGCAACAGGGCAAATCCTGGGCCACAGAGTGGTTTCCCTGGAAAGCATCGTTACATGTTCTGGTTCACCTCCTCAGACTGGGCCAATGCTGATGCCAGCATTGCCGCTGAGCAGCTACGCCGTGGCCCCGGATTTTTTGCGATGTCAATCTAAGCCTCTCTGGTTGCGAAATATTGCGAATGTGCTTTTACTGAAGGACAGTGATTTGAGAAATGATGAGAAATGCGTTGGCAGTGAAAGATAGACCATATAAGACCAAAGAATGTCAAAGAAGCCCAAACCATCCGTTCGCATTGAAAGGAGCTGTTGACTCGATGGAATCAGCTTCAGGTGCCGCCAAGGCGGGGCGTCGAGCCTATGAAGCTGAGATCGAGGTGGAGCGGTTGAATCTTTGGACGCCGGTGGTCACCGGTGGTGATCGGTGATGTATTACGTGATGTATGGTGGTGGCTGAATCATCTGAATACTTATCAGATTTATCAGTACCTATCAATACTTATAAGATCTTATAAGTAATTATCAGTACTTTTACACAGCATCTTTCAAGTTTCTTTGATAGTTTCTCTGTGGGATGCCACTGGTGATGCCCCTTCTGGATATTTTTGTGCCAGGCCTTGAAGGCGCAAGTAGCGGCTGCAAAAGGTGGAGATGGTTTGAAGGAGAAAGTTGAGAAGGCACGGGCCATCACGGGCCTCATTGAAATCACGGGGTGCATTCAAGGCACTGTAGGAATGCTTGAGATTTGGAGTCTGTGGCTCCGCCCTGCTCTGCATTGGCGCCATAGTTTTTGTTGACATTCCCCGCCACGAAATTCGGAAACAAACAACGGAGTAGGGTGGGTTGGGCGTTGAGGTCCAGAAGCTGAGAGCTAAGACCATGGAGGCGTCGGAAGAACTGTTTTTGTGGATGCCAATTGTGGTTGCTGCAGTTTCCTGTCTTTTTGTTGATATCCTTGGTCCTTAAGCACGCAGCATTCCCATCAACGCGAATCAAAACACTGAGAGCATGGTGCAGGCATCCCGAATAACAGGCCAACTAGCTTTGAGCTCAGTCTCTGTGACCAACACGAGTCTCCAACCTTTGCATGTAGAAACTGTAGTCATAAGCTGCTTTTCTGTAGTTTACGTTAGGATTGTCTTATGATTAAGGGTAAGGAAATGTAAGGAACATTCGTCTCGTTGAACACTCTTTCCAGCACTTCACATTTCCTGAGTTTCGCTCAGCAAGGTGGCCCAAATCCCTGCAGCCATCGAGCGCGGGGTGTGAGGAATCTTAGACATTCACAAGGTCGACTGGGCCACTGTTGTCTTGGTGTTTTGGCAATACTTCCTTGAATTTTGTACATTTACTTGTATTTGGAAACCATTAGTAGTTGATTTTGCAAATTCCTCCTTCGCAAACGATGGTGCCACCTTGGGCCAATCTTGCGGACTCTAAGGCAGCGGGGTGTTGACGAGGTAGCGACTGAAGCTCTCAAGAAGCTTGAGGAGAGCAAGGCACAATCACCACATTGGTATCAGCCATCAGGACTACTTGGATATCTTCGGATGGGAATGTCAAACACTTTCAATAATATCAAATTCGGCTATATTCGGTTATATGGATGGATCATGGATCTTTTTGTTTACCCCTTAAGGTATTACTTTGAACCGTTTTGAACCTGTCCCTGCAGCTAGTGCTGAGCTGCGCCGTGCCATGATAAGAGGAGCAAAGGGTATTTTGTCGCTATGTTTCAAGCCTTCTCTGCAGGCAGCCTTGGCCAAGCAATCGTCCAAGCAGGAGGCCGTAAATTTCAGCCTGGCTCCTTCTGTGAAACATGATCAGGCAAAGCAGAGACACACGAAGAAATTTCAGAAGCTGGAGTCTCTGAGTGATTTCCCCAATTTGAACATATTTGAACAGAGGTAGAGGGAGAGAGAGAGGGAGAGCCAAAAAGATCATGGTTGTAGTCTATGAAGATGCCGCCTCTTGCTAGGAGTCTGCAGCTGCAGCTCCAGGTGGGCAATGACTCACAAACCACAAGTTTTGACGACCGATTCGTATCTGATTTGGATGATACTTTAGATGATGTTGCAACATGAATTAACATGAATTAACATGATACAACTATATACAACTCATTGAGGTACTGATTTAGGTACTGATTTAGACGATGATTTGGATGTGGCTTGTGGTAAAGTGCTGCTGGGGATTGAACATGATTGAACTGGCGCGCCGTCGCCGAGGCGCCGCTCCTCCGGCGCCAGCACCAGCTCCAGCGGCAGACACGGAGAGGGCTCGATGCCTTGGCGTTTTCGTGGATTTTGAAGGCAGTTTCGAGATGTTTCAATGATCTTTCAGTGTTTGCAAAAATTTGCAAACATATTTTTCTGGAAACTCTTGATAGCACACCTCTTGGCGCAAGTTGGAAGACAATTTTGAAACTTCACCCAGGTTGCCACTGTGCGGAGCTATTCGGACGCGGCTCAGAGACTGGCACGCCAGTCTAACATGATGAAGTCCCTCTCTCAGGGCCTCAAAGTGGCAAGAAATGAAGACATATTATGTTTTTTGTTTTTTTTCAGACATGAGTCGTGTACAGGAACTTTCAGTCTTGTAGCAAGTCGTAACGGAGTGTGTTGTCAAGCTCCAACTCTTGGCCTTGAGAAGTGTCATGAAGTTTCCTATGTCTCAGCATTCTTCCCTTTGCTTAGAGGGTAGACTCCGAGCCAACTGCCTAGGCAGCGTGCCATTGACCTCGGAAACCAGGCCCAAGCCGACGTCCAGCATGATTCAGTATGCTGAAACATCATCAAACATCTAGCAATGTGATGCAATGATATTCCCAACAGCGAATCTGTTGGGTTTCAATCTCGGGGCCGACTGGTGACACGAAAATGCACACCCCGAAAAACCGGAACAGTCCTGCAACCTTGCTGGGACCTTTCGCTGTTGGGTTGCAAAGCTGGGCTAATGCAATGTGGGTGGCTGATGGTTGATCGAATTGAAGCTCTCCACTACTCTTTGGGTTTTGCACAAAGCCGCCATCTTACACCTGGTGCACCAAGAAAAGGAAGCATCTCCATCCATCTCCAACATAGGGGATCACCGCAAATCCCTTTTGGATTCGTTCAATGACACCTGCGTGGCCTGCGTGCTTGGAGGCTCTGGAGTGGTCAGAATCTCGGAATTTTCTGTCATGTTGTGCTGATACTTCCAAGACTTGGTCCTGTCTTTTCATGTGGCCTGCCTCCTCCGGGCCAAAATTTTGGGGAAAGAGGGAAAAAAAATAAGCGGACAGTTTGATACTTGATTGGGCATGTTTGGGCCTCACTTAAATTAAGATAATTAAGGCAAGCCAGAGAAAACAACTTGGCGAAGGTGCGTTAGTAGTTGGAATTTGCTCTTCTGGTTCTGAGAGCAAATGAGCTTCGTATTGGCCAGCCAAAGACACTTTTTTGCATCTTTTTGCATCTTTTTGCATCTTTTCGCTAGCATTTTCTAGCCAAGTCTCACGACATCTCACTCTGACGGAAACCGTCAGCATCTACCCATTGGTCCAAGTCGTCCTGCCGACACCAGGCGCAGGAGTTGCAGCTCGCAGCCAACGAATTGATGGGGAAAGCAGAGCCTATGGGTCTGGCACTCCGACTCCGTGGACTCCGTGGACTCCGTGGACTCCGTGGACTCCGTGGACTCCGTGGACTCCGTGGACCACGTTTGAAAGATTTCTTTGTTTCAAAGTTGTTCAAAGTTTCAAATTGTTGTTCAACTTTAGACTTTAGACATCTTTAGACATCTTTAGACATCTTTAGACATCTTTAGACATCTTTAGACATCTTTAGACATCTTTAGACATCTTTAGACATCTTTAGACATCTT
>Ga0126342_10012911_pt1:5000-14854 | contig 14854 bp, 9 predicted proteins | sample Cyp1metagenome_FD_92528 | JGI IMG/M metagenome (GOLD analysis project Ga0126342, IMG submission 92528) | Coral microbial communities from Lord Howe Island, Old Settlement Bay, Australia - Cyphastrea 1 metagenome | ecosystem: Host-associated > Invertebrates > Cnidaria > Coral ... | reverse complement strand
TATATATATATATATATATATATATATGTATATATATATATATGTATATTATATGATGCATTCTAAAAAATATCTATACGCATATGTTAATATGCTGGATGAGCCACGCCCTGCCGAAGGAGCATCCTGAGCATTTGCTCTATGTCCAGCGAGCTCAAACGAGGGCGGAGCGAAAGGCTGCCCTGGAAGAGGAGAGGAAGAAGAGGAAGGAAGCCAAAGGTGGGGGAAAACGGAACATATTGGGAAAATCCTCCGAATAAATGTATATAACGATTAATCTATGATAACGAAAATTGTATGGTATTATATGTAAAAAATGATATGGTGCATGTATGTATATATTTATATTATATTTACACATATACAAAGATGTACAGACTAATCAGCCGTAGATGGGCATGTAAAATGCATGAAACGCGACAGATGGAGACAGACTGCGTCATAGCCTAGCCAAAGTGCTTGTTTTCTCCTGTGCCCTTCACACACACATATACAGTATACGTATATATATATATGTCATAACATATATATATAATACAATCATATGTATTTATATATATATATATATGTATGATATAACATATATATATAATCTTATATTTGTATATATATATATATACATATGTAAAATAACACACACACAGATATATATATATATATATATATATATGTATAGTCATATGTATAGTCATATGATGTCATATGTATAGTCATATGTATGTATATATATATATATATACACAATCATATGTATAAGTATACATTAGACATGTACATGCTTGTTTTCCATCCGCTGGACTTGCACATGCACGTGGACCAGCTGGACAGGTGAAGGCAAGGGCAAGGACAAGGGTGTGAGACTCTGCATCAGAAACATTGCAGAAGAGGTGACAGCAGAGAAGCTGCGAGAGTTGATGGAGCCCTTTGACACCATCCTGGCAGTGACTGGCTTGGCGATTTCAGTTTTCTTTATGTTCAAATCCCATCCTCCAATGGGATGATACCCCTTGGATCCCCTTTACGTTCCTTTTTCTTGGGGCGAGGGTTCAACAAAAACCATATCTCAGCGAGGTCATTTTGAGGTGTGATGAGGAAACGGGGAAGAACCGTGGCGTGGGCTTCGTGGTGATGTCCAGCATGGAGGGGGCCACCAAAGCCATCGAGGAGCTGAACGGCCAGGAGCTCGAGGGCAAAGCGTTGAACGTGGCCTTCTCGGAACGCCGGGGAAGAGGTGAGAGAGCGGATGGCAGTACCGCCAAAGGGAAACCTGGCGGCACAAGGAGAAAGAAAGCTGGTAGATAAATGCGGGAGAGTATAGATTTCAACATAGATGTACATTGTTATCAGAGATGTTCATTGAATATTTTGGGGACTGTTTGGATGAGTCTTGCTAATTACTGTGCTTTTTGCAATGTCTTGCCAAACAATGGATTTGTCACTCAGGAAAGCTGAAGGCAAAGGAAAGGGCGGAGGGCGAGGAAAGGGTAAAGGAAAAGGCGGAAAAGGGGTTGCAGCCACCATAATCCCTGGACCACTTTCACCATTTCAAGCTCCTCCCATGATGCGCCCCATGGGTCCTATGCCTGGTATGCCATCCATGCCTGTATCTGGCATGCCAGGGGGCATGCCTGTGTACCCGTTCCCCCAGGGCCCCCGCGGTGTGCCCAGCATGCCAGGCATGCCGGGCATGCGCCCTTTCGGCGTGCCAGGGCAGATGCCACACCCCATGCCACACCCCATGCCACACGCCATGCCACACCGCCCCATGATGCCAATGCCTGGCGCCCCTGGGGCACCAATGCCTGGCATGCCGGCACCGATGCCGCCACCAGCAGCCTTGGGGCCCTTCAACAAGGAGGCAATTGAGAAGATGCCCCCACAGCAGCAGAAGCAGCAACTTGGGGAGCGGCTTTATGCCAGCAACTTTCGGCTGCGGCCGGACCTGGCAGGGAAGCTCACCGGCATGATGTTGGAGCTCTTTGGCTTCTTGAGTCCCGACTTGCGTCCAAATCCACCATTCTCCACGGTCACAAAATCGCACACACTTGCAGTACTCGCAAACAGACACAGTAAAAAGATCTTTCTGATTCTTTCTGCTTGCCTCAAAACGATGGGTCTTAATGGTTCTGGTTGTATCTGGTTGGTCCCTTTCAAGCACATTTGTCTCTCCTCCTCTTAGTGCAGGCTGGTGTCGGATTCAAAAGATTTGGCCCAAGCATGGAAGTGAAGTGAAGGAGTAATTTTCGCAATCTTCTTTGGATGAATGGAAACTAATACAGTACCTCCATCGCCGACTGAGACTAAGGCTCTCCAATACTGAGATTCTGGGCCTCTTGGAATCAGACGAGAAGTTGAAGCACAAGATTGACGAAGCTGTTAAAATCCTGGATCAGAAGAAGTGACGCCTGAAGCTGCCATGTCGGCGCAAGAGGGTCTCAACTCACTCGTATTAGACGAGTCGCAGTTTCCGCTTGCTTTCCAGTTCCACTTCTCAAGCAGATAAGCATCATTGAGCATCACCAATTGCCGAGAATCAGAAATAGCTTGACCAAATTGATTCAAACTGATTCCCTGCTGATTCTTGAAGTTGGCGCTGGGTGTGGGAACTGGTGTATTATCAGCAGTCTCTCCGTCAAAAGACTCGGTATGAGTATCAGCGAGTGGTGAGGCGGTGGTCTGGCTCAAAATGGCCGAGTGTTTGATTGTGGCCCCGAAGTAGGAGGAGCAAATCATGTATAATTCTAGCCATTTCTTGGGACGTAGGGGTGGCCGCTAAAGCAATTTCTGCTGTAGCAAGATATCTCAAGTCATAGCGGAAGAGCTCATTCCTTGATGCGAGGTATCGAGGGCTTCTTCAAAACATACTTATAGACTTATAGACGTAGAAGTCTGCAAGCAGTCAATGTTGATGGGAAGTTCTGGTGACTGAATTGACCTTATTTTCAGTACCCCAACTGTGAACTAAAAACTAATCCCTTCCCCCTAAATATTGAACATCCTCCCAGAAACCATGGTTTAGTAGGGAATTTTGACATAATTGGGACCATTTGGGGGTGTTTAACTAATATTAGGGGGATGGGATTATGGCTAATATTAAAAAATGAAGTAAGTTGAGTTGTGAGCTTCTTGGGGTGGCCATCATTGAGAAGATCACTGAGTGGTCTTATGATTCTTATGTCTTCCCCTCTGGCACTCCAACATAGCTATTGAAAATAGCCCTTCTCTAGCCCATTGCCAAAGATGATTTACCCTAATATAAAACAGCGAGATTTGGCAAGCTCTTGGATTTCCCGAAGGTAAATGACCATTGTCCCATATATTTTATTATATATATTTTAAATATTTTCAGACATGTTCATATATGTTTCCCAATATTTTTTTCCATAGTATTTCCACATTTTCCACCCAACATTTTTGTGTGGAAAAGCCGTCCTGCTGAGCCTGCTTCGCTCCCAGGATGCCAACTTGGAGCCAGGCATCTACAGCTTCAGGGCGAAACATCTCTGGTGCCCCAGGAAGGGCCGTTAGGAAATTGGTGATTTCTAGTGATTAAACGAAGAGCAATGTAATGATGATTTATGATGATTTATGATAGCTAAGTTGGTTTATAACATTTTATAACTCATATTCTAGTTGGGAAGACCGGTGTGACGACATGGGCCCCCGGGGGGCAGCCCCCGGCTTGAATTAGGTGAAGGGAGAGCTGTGAGGGAGTGTTTTTTTTTCTTGGGGGATTTTTCCAATGTGCTGGCTTGCTGCTACTGTAGTACCTTTTGTAGGCATTTTGTTTTGTTTCCTGAACTTTCTTTTTTCTGGTTTCACTACTCATTCCTCAATAGTTCATATAATATATGTTCATATTGCTGGTTTGGATTCCCAGAGAAGGCCCGTTTTGTACAGCCGTATAGCCGTCGCGAAGATTTGCGAAGGTTCCCAGTGGCATTGCCGCAATGTCCGACAACTGCCTTCGGTGAACCTTTGGCGACTGAGTCTTTGCAGCAGCAACTGCCCACGGGAGTGGCGTCAAGCAGAACCTTGATCTTGGGGTATTATCATGATAGTAATAATGGATATTATCAATAATATAATGATAATGGTATAGATAAACATTTGGTATCCCATTATCATGTATTATCTATCCCCAAAGAATGGGTGCAGACGTGGCAGCATTAGAAATCAGGCGTGCCTCCGCTGTTGAGAAGCTGGGGAGCTGTCGGGTCGCTGTCGAGCTTTCTTTGGGTCCGATCATACAGGAGGGTCGCATCAATTTTCGTTGTACTATGCAGATTTGTTGAGAATTGGGTATAAAAATGATTCAAGATATCATTCATTTGATTCATTTGTCGTATTTTTTCTGGTGATTTCTGGGCGATTCCTTGCGGAAGCTGTTGTCATGAATTGTTGAGAAATCATCTGTGCTTCTTATGAATTCTGAATTCGACAGGTAGAAACAGGTCGGCTCACAGTTTGGGTCTTGCATCCATGGCATATGTGGATATATGTGGCAATGTGCCCCCCATTCCCCCAATTTCCCCCACCTCCTGGGACCCCTGGGCGTCCCGACAAATCCAACAAGTCTTGATGGACCACATTGGACCATCAGCAGTGGCTAAATTTCATGAATTGCTAGTGGGTCATTTTTCCATAGCTAGGCTATATGTTAAATGACCAGAAGGTAATGGGAAACTGATCATAAATCACCTTTGGTACTTTTTTTTTGGGGCTTTTGGTTGACAAACCCCAATGAAATGGATCCGACTTCGGCTGTTGTGGCCTTTCCTTCCACAGATCCTAAGACACACCGAAAAGCTGCGATCAGATTGAGGAGAACATTCTTTTGGATTGGATGAGTTTGGATCATTCAGTTTAGTGTTGGCTGGGACGACGTGGACGACTTGTGAGGAACCATGAATTTTTGAATGGGGTACTTGTGAACTTCTCTGTAAACAAATTCTATCAGATTCTGGGGCTTGCTTTGTCCATTGTCAGGATTCTCTCGAGATGTCGTAGGTCGTAGCTCAAATTCTGATCCCCACTGTTTCCAAAAAGCCGAGGCTTCTCTGCAACTGTTTGGTGCCACTTTTCGCACAGCTGGCTACTTGACAGCTGCCCTGCATCAAGGAGCACAGACCTTGAAGAATTCTTGGTCCCACGGTCCCACGGTCCCGATCCAACCGGACACGTTGGATCCCGCTGGGCCCGGTCAGATGGTCATGGCCTCCGAAGCTTTGCAGCGAAGCTGCGTGGCTCAAAAATGGAATGCCCCAGCGAGGTGGGAGTACACTTCTTTGGCCAGATGTTGGAAGTTTCACTGCAGCATGCTGAAAGGCAAAACCAAAATGCGGAGCTTGGACTGGTGTTGCAATGTGTTGTAGATCCTTTGGATCCAAAGGAACGAGGAGGTATCTCAAACGCAAAACAGAAGGCAGACAGCCATTGAACACCTTTAATTACTCGTCTCCCAAACCTTCTCGGCAGTGTCGATGATCAACGACAACTCATCGCAATGGACACCATTTCAATTGGACAGAGTTATACGGGGCCACCTATTAATTGTCCCATTATGGTTTGATGGGAATGCAGCTGAGGGAATGGAGTCATCACGACCCAAGAGAAGGTGAGACCAGTTGCAGCAATGGCAGTGGGGTGAAGCTAGGTGTCTGAAAAAGGGGCATCCCAAAAATGGTGATTTTAATAGGAAAAAACATGGTTGATGAGGTGCTATTCACCCTTTGACGTGCACAGTCCTTTGGCCGTATATACTTGGTCTACATCTCGCCTTTAGTCTTAAATTTCATGAGGTCTTGGGATCTCTGATTTTTTGAGGATGTATTGGGTACCAAAGTCAAATGCATTATTTCGTGCAACCTACGCGCAGAAGGGTCGTGAGCAAAAGTGTTGAATGTTGTGATTTTTGTTGAATCAGTGGTCCTTTAGCTCAGCTGAACTCCTGAAGATGGCGATGGAAAGAGAGAGAGAGAGAGAGAGAGAGAGAGAGAGCGAGAGAGATGATCAACCTTAGTAGGATTATCTGGGCTTTGCCCTAGGCTCAAAGTTTCTAGGCTCACATATCCAACGCCCGCAAACTTGGATGGTGTTTGTCAGAGCATGGGCATAGAACCCCCAGGCCAATTCCACCAGCTGCGTTCTTGGGCCCTGGCCCTTAGCATTTGTATCCTATAGAAGGCACATAATCTACATTAATCTACCCATATCCCAGGAACAAAGACCAGCAAAGACCCAGGTCACCAGGTCCTTGGTGGTTCATCCCACTTGGTAAGTTACCACATGTTACAACAGCCGTAATGGATGAAGCACCAGGCCGGACGATGGAGGGAAGCGATGCAGAACTTGATGACTTCCGAGTTGCGCCACTGGGCAGCGGAGATCTCCAAGCGATCTTTGGGGCTATGACAATGACTCTATCATCATCCGCTATATATATATATAATTATATATATATATATCAATATCCCTATCGTATCCCTATAATATCCTTAATATCTCTGTATCTCCATGTGCCTCTATTATGTACATACTATTTCCGTTTTGAGGATGATGCATGTCGAGACGTCATAAAATGGATCCTTTTGAGGGAATGTGGCCATCTGGGATCTAGAGGATAGTACTACCCTGTGCCATGCCCCAAAGTGGTCCTGGAGGTGAAATGGAGCTTTGAACAGAAAACATATGTATATTTGGAATCAGTTGCTAGGTTAATGGTATCCTCTAAAAAAAAAGATAATCCAAGGGAGGATAAGGGAGGGTCGAAATTGACCATTTTAGAGGCTTCAGGATCTTCAGGCGTTGCTTTTTTTCTTCCCTCCGGGATGAGAATCTTCAGGTTTGGACGCAGTGGGATTCAGTCAGGCCCTTGGATTAGCTTAGACCAATATGTAGATGAACTGCTGAACATGAGACTTTCATTTTGTTTTTCCTTGGCGACATTGGACAAATCCACGATTTCTTGCAGTTGAAACCTGCATGTGTCGGGTTATGTCGGATTGTTTCGGACTTTGAAGGGAAACAGTCAAGAATGGGATGACCTCTTTCAATTCCAACTTGTTGTAAAGCATGGACCCTGACTTCCCAACAGCAGAGACTGTTGGGTTTCAATCTTTGGGTCTGGGAGTGGTGCGTAATCTTTTTTGCCCAGCCCAAAAACCAGAGCCTGGAACCCTGGAACCTTGCAACCTGCTGTTGGGCTGCAAAGCTGGCTTAATCTCGAGCACGAAAGAATTTATAGACAGAGATTCTTATGAGTCTTTGGCTGATGTGGTTGAGCCATTCCATGGTTGTAAAACTACAGGTGCCTGCGTCTGAGGTGGAGTCATCTCCGCTTGTCGCAAGGCTTGGCGCATTGCCACTCACCTCTTCAGTCGTTTGAGCTGCACTACGCAGCCGGATGCAGCAGGGGCCCTGGAATGCTTAAAGCCAGTAAATCGAATGGTCTAAGCACCCAAACCCAGAAAAATGATAAACACACACTCACACACACACATATGTATATATATATAATTATATATATATACATACATACGCTGTATATGCAGTATAAACATTGTTTACCCAGAGCATAGTCATGCATAGTCTATCATAGCCTATATGTTTTTAATTGAGCTTGAATCATCAGAATTTCTGAATCTTTCCCTGAGCACAATTGTGCAGAATGGCGTTTGCATCTCGTATCATCCTGTATCATCCTGAATCATCCTGTCATCCAGGCCGGTTCAAGTGAATCCAAATCTCTCAGCCATGCCTCGTCCCTGCAAGCGAAAGCTTCGGCCCCTCTCCGATGACGACTCAGATGGGCCGGACACATGCGACGCGGCCCAGGCCGCCTCGCCTGCAGGGCGGCATGCCCCTGGCATTGGCACCACGAGATCCACTTCCGGCAGCCCAAGCAGCTCTGAAAGCTCCCAGGTGCCCCAAAAATCGGGGGAAGACGTGGAAGCAGCTGCGGAAGAAGCTGAGCAGACTTCACCTGGGAAGTTTGAAGAGATGGATGAGATGGGTAGCCAGTTGATGGCTGATCAGCAAGCCGCTCGGAAGCCTGCCAGGCATCGTGCAAGACGTGCCGTGGCCAAAGCTCCGTCTGGTGAGTCACAGCGCCAGCCCATTCAGCCCATACCCACGGAAGAGATCATAGAGCCTGAAGCTTTCGAGCTGAACCTTGCTTACCCCAAGCCTCGATCCAAGTTCGTCAGTTTGTTGTGGGAGTTTGCCTCGCCTCCCACGCCTATGCTGTCTGTGGACGTGGACTGAGTTGCTGGGATGTGCTTAGTTGGACTATCCCGGGATTTGGCATTAATAGGGCTGCATGATTTTGGCCTGACCTGTTGGCATGACAAGACTCCAAGTTCAGCTCAGCATGTTGTCAGTATGTGCTAGTTCTGACTGGATGTCACTGGTTGTTTCCTCCTGTCTTTAGACGTCAAACTCAAAGTGATGTAACGCCAAGCTGGCAAGTGCAGCGCCCTGAAGCATCCCAGAGTGTCTCACCAGTACAGATCCCGCAAAGGGCTGTGGGCAGCCCTTTGCTGTAGCTAGCTATATAGATATGTAGAGAGCCTGGGCTGGGTCCTGCGCAGAGATTTCACCGATTTTTAATTGTTTTTCAATATGTGCTTATCACATCACTTTTCATGGCTACTTTATGGATCTGTCTGGTACTTTCACGTAAACCATTGATTTATTTTTGGGGTATCCAGAAAATGCTTCCACCATTTTCCATCAGTGGTGTTTCAGGAAAGGGCCCAGGTCCTGCTCTTTTTTCGCAGAACAAGAGCCGATCAGCGCAACAAAAACATGCTGCGGGACTCTGGAAACCATCAAACCCTTGACGTGCTGGTAATGATTAGGAACTTATTAAAACTTATTCCCCCAATCTGATTGGCCCCAATCTATGAATCTTTGGTATTTTGCAGTTCCTTTTGTCGCCAATTAAATCACCATAAATCACCAATATTGCTGGTCAAAATCCATCAGTTCACATCCATGTCCACAGGCAGAGATGCTATCTCCAGCTTCTAAGGTAGCCCTGAATTCGGCCCTGAATGCGGCGGCATCCAATGCCGCCTGGGAAGAGGCTGGAAAATCCCCGGAATAAATAAGCATTTTCATGGGGAACATCATCGACCTATTGTATATAAATGGATCTAGATGGGAGATTGTCCAGTGCCATGTTGGATTTTTAGTATATGATCGCATATTCACACACAATCACACACACACATATATATATATATATATATGTATAATGACATGTGACGACATATACATGTACGAACACATTGCGCACATATGCGTTTGTTAATCATTTGCATGCACACACACATACACACACACATATATATGTATACATGTTGCGTGATATAGAAATGATAGTATGGGCGTAAACCACCTCACAGAAATCTTGAGCTGGTTGGGGGCCAGCTACAGGCCGCGGCATTGCTGCCGCGCTTCTGGCCCTCGGGTCTTCGCTGTACTCTGGTGACTCTGAATGCTTGCGGGTAAGGCCCAGCTTTAAGGGGCATGTGAAAGTTGCAGCGGCGTTTCAACATATTTTGATAGGTCAATGGTAATGGATTCAAACACCTACTATATAGGAATATTCCTGGAAAAGCCCATTGACAGAACCATTTCACACCAAAAGCAATGCCGGGCTATTGTCCGCTGGCAGTGATCAGCAGTGATCAGCGATCGCCAGTTCTTTGCGAGTGCTTGATGATACGGGTTTGTTTGAAAATAGCTACTATGAAAAAGCAACACGTTTTTTGAGGTACTACTTTTCCCCATTGAAATTGCCATAGCTTGGTGCAACTCCACCATGCTTGGACAAAGCCGTCACTTTT
>Ga0126342_10012910_pt1 | contig 14854 bp, 13 predicted proteins | sample Cyp1metagenome_FD_92528 | JGI IMG/M metagenome (GOLD analysis project Ga0126342, IMG submission 92528) | Coral microbial communities from Lord Howe Island, Old Settlement Bay, Australia - Cyphastrea 1 metagenome | ecosystem: Host-associated > Invertebrates > Cnidaria > Coral ... | reverse complement strand
CAAAAAACCTAAGGAATATATTTCTGAAGCAGGTCCTCATTCAGTAACTTTCACGCCCACACTGCGATGAAATGGAGGGCCGAGTGGTCCGGCGGAGCCGACGAGGGGCGTCAGCCCAAAATAATGGGAATATCATTGGACTTTGTAGTTTGTTCTTCGAAGTTCTGGAGAAATTCCATTTCCATATTCATTGCAATGTATAACCAACCATCTTATGGGAAATCATGGATGTAGATGTAAACATGATTTGTTTGAATTGTTTTTGGATTGACCTTCTATAAATGGTGTTACAGTGAGAATTGATCATGGGATTTTAAATTATTTTTATAGTTGTTATCAGTTCTTATCAAAGTTCTGTAGGATTTCATGGAAACCATGGAAACCATGGATGGAAATGGTGCCTTGGTGCCTCAGTTCGCTGAGTTGGTGAACTCCAGTGTCGCTAAGGGTTTCCTAAAACCATTTCTTTTCCGACTGATCATACAGGATGGTGCCCCCCAGTGATGTTTGTTGGTTTATAAACCCCATGAAAACTGTGCCCCCCAGTTATAAGTTGGTTTATAAAGCCCATGAAAACTATAGTTATATCTACCATAAACCATAGTTATGGGAGTTATTGGCACCAACTTAGCTAACGAACTGGGGCACCACCTTGTAACCAATTTTGGATGTTTCTTGAGTCTTATTCTTCAACGCTTTGTGGCTTACCTTTGACCAACTGCAACAGTTGCTCACCACTGTGGGGGGGGGCATCACTGGCGATGATGGCCAAATCCTTGGTCAAATACCCTGGATCTCAGAAAACAGAACCAGCAAGGCTCCCAAATCAGCAAAATTTCTCTGTGGTACAAGTTTCCCAGTTTCCCGTTTCGCGGTGTTTCTTGGGATCCTCTGTTCCGAATTCCTGTGATATTCAACAACCCGCTAATTAGGGCGTCCTGAATCGAATGAATCTGGTTTGGAAGATTCAGCCGGTCAAAAATCCGAACTAAGGCCATGGATGGCCATGGAGCCAGTTCCACCACACACCGACCAGGAAGCAAACAATGGACGTCGTTTCCGCAATCTGCGCAATCTTCCTTTAGTAAATTGCTATTTTTCTTGGGCTTTTCTTGGGCTTCAGTGTCAAATTTCAGGGGTGCACACCTCACCACGTGTGGTGAGCGGGATCATGAGCCCAAATTGTTCCACGCCATGGCTCTGAGGCAAATCTTTGCGGCATCCAAATGAAGAGGCCATCGCAATTCCTAGGCCGCGGAAGAAAATGCTACCATGTAGGAACATTGTGAAACATGAGGGGCTTCTAATGATCTCTGAAGTCCTGAAATGAAACAGGAAAGTAGAATCTAGTAGATCCCATGGGATATCTCACAGTCTGAGTTGTGCGAAAAAAGTCACCACTTGACCTCTGCACACCACTTACAAAACTGGGCGTGGGACTTGGTGAGGGGCTTGGGACTTGGAAAGCCGGAAGAGCCTTAAATCTGATTGAAGGGACTATGGGTTTGTCTAAAAATAGGGTATACTGGTATACCCCCAATGGGTTAGCCATTGAATGTCGGGAAAATGATGTTTTAATCCAATGGATTTTCAGACAAACCCCTATCAATTCTCAAGATTTATGGACAGCCAGCACCAAACAAGCCCAAAGGTGTGGTTGATGAACATCCCAACATAGACTATTCCGTTGGATCAATGGCACGTGAACAGCAGGGTTTTCCTGGGTTTTCATGGGTGATCCATGCGTGAATTTTGAAGATCGACCGCTAACGTTTTATGAATCGATCAGTCGAAAAACCCAAGAGAATGCAAGGTGAGGCTGCCCCAGTTGTGAGTTGGTGTATACTGTAAATGAGGAAGTAAATAAATTTCAACCATCTCCAGTGTATGGCTGTAAGTTTCTTCTAAGTGTATAAATCCATTAGTTCACCCAATATTCCCCATGATATTCCCCCAAACGTTCACCAAGTGAACCGCCTCACCTTGTGATGGGGATTTTACCTAGTTTTTGGGGACTATGACAAAAAGGGAAAGCGTTTTCAACCAACCAGGATGATGATCAAACTGGAGTATAGTATGCTTGTTATGGCTGTTACATGCTGTTACCCAGTTAACTATTCCGGGGATGCACTCCCAAACCATTTCAATTTCTGGCATCTTATTGACCCTACTTGGAAAGGATTTACCATACTCCCAAAGAATTGAACCGTTTTGCTGGGTTTGTTTCTGCTTGGGGAATCCCACATTCACCAGCAACCCTCCAGTTTACCAGTTTAATTGATGGTAAACTAACATAGCTATTGAAAATGGCCATTTATAGTGAGTTTTCCCATTAAACATGGTGATTTTCCATAGCTATGTTAGTTTGCCAGGGGGTATATACCCAAACGGGTAAACCATCACAAAAAGATGTGGCAAGTTACCCATGGGTTTCTTCGGAACATTTAAATCTGCGTTCATGGTGGGTTTTCCACATCGCCATCGCCTTGAAAAATCCCAACACCGGTCCCAAAAACACTGTTTTTTTGGGTCATAGTTCAACCCCAGTCATGGTAGCAGCCAAGGTTTCCAACAATGCTGGACAATCCATCTAGCCATGGAGGTTTTCGCTGGAAAAATGATAAATGATTGATTTTCCATGGCCATTTGATTGGTAAATCGCATGGATGGATTCCCTGGATCGGGGTTGGAAGTGGTCTCACACCCACTGAAACCAAGTCTCAAAGATTCCATGATGACATTGGAGAACAACTGGCGTGCCACCTATCACAGAGGAGACATATGGAGGTTTCCTAAAATAGGGGACCAAGTCACAAACTGGTTGTTTCAATACTAAGTCATGGTCATTCATGACGACTGGATGAGTTGGGGTACCCCTAATTATTCTAGGAACCCCCCATGACCCAAATGTCTATATTCAGGTCCGTTTCACAATGGTATTCGCAGATCACATGACCTACGAATGTGTCGGGTTTGAGACGCATCAGCCATCGAGAAGTCATGATGCTACAGCCTGCAGACTGATATTTGACAAAGGGGAGAGCGTAGAATCAGCAGTTGTTTTTGATAGCCCATAGGATCCATGGTGCTGCTATATATGGTAACATGGATCCCATCAATATACCCCCAATGTTAGCATATATGCCATACATGGATCCTATGGGTAGGTGTTAAGCAATCATCAAAATTCCCGAAGGCATACGTGATCATCTCCCTTGTTTGAGACTTGGATTTGTGCCCGCAGTTTAGGGTATGCAGTAATTAAACTCACTGGTTTTGGAGGGCTGGTGAATGTGAAATCCCCAACCATAAACTAACCCTCCAAAGGTATATGTATGTATATCTTGGATTACCAGAGGGTACAAGTCATAAAAATCACAATTTTTCATGGTGAAATCCCCATGAATTACCCTTTGGTAATTTAACATAACTATGGAAAATCACCATTTTTAATGGGAAAATCCACTATAAATGGCCATTTTCAATAGCTATGTTAGTTTACCAGAGGGTACTGCTTTACCACAGCCCCAGCTTCGCGTCGGCGCACGGGAGATGCGAGGTGGGCACAGATCGACATGGCTCCAGCCGATTCGCCCACCAAGGTGACGCGCTTTGGATCACCGCCGAAGCTGTGGATATTCCTTAAGGGCAAACGGCAGGGAAAAAGGTACGGCACGGTCCGAAGGATAAAGATATATCAAATTATATGATGAATATGATGATATATATGATGATATATATATAGTGTATATATATATAGTAGAAACTAAGTTTTGAACTAAGTCATACAAGTGAAACGATATTTTTCAACCTGGGACTTCAATTTGCTGCTTAGTTTGGTGCTGTGTTTCTGTGGTGGAATGTCTTGGATCTACCCGGCCTGGTAAACATACAAAAAGCTATTGAAAATGGCCATAGAAATAGTGGATTTTCCCATTGAAAAAGCTGATTTTCCCATTAAAAATGGTGCTTTTCCCATTGAAAAAGGTGATTGTCCATAGTTTTTTGTATGTTTACCAGAGGGTACCAACGGTTTCAGCCAGAGTACACCTAAACTTGGCAGTTGTTCCGCAGCACTGCAAGTCACATGTGTCATATGACACTTGAGTCATGGTCGTCAACTATGATGGAATCTTGGGGTGATAAAAGGGGCAAGAATGAAAAAGTTTCAGGTGAATTAACTGAATCAATCCTTTTCTAAGTGGGATAAGCCAATGAATCGGGTCCCTACAATCACCATGATTCTTGACCACTTGACATTGGATGATCCTCCAAATATCAACTGTTCGAGGCATCTTCGCCAGAGTTCCTAGCAGGTCCTAGCAGTTAACCCGTTAACCCGTTAACCCCCCAATTCCAACAAGCGCGAGATCAAAGATTCATTCTCCTTGATGGCTAAACAAATTGAAAGATTGATTCATGTAGGGGGTTTTCTGGAATGGAGGTATCCCAATAGCTGGATGGTTTGTTTCATGGAAAATCCCTATCCTATCTTTGGATGATTTATTTCGTGGTACCCCAAACAATTGGGAAACCTCCATATGATCACTTATGATTAATGAAAACATTCTTCTCCGTTCAATCAGGTCATACTTGGAGTTGCTCAGGTATTGTCGACCATCGACTTTTCACCATAGGGACCCCGTCTCCCAACTTATTTGGGTTTGGTGATAGCCCATGGTGAAATGGCCATGTCTAACCTCAGCTGCACCCCTACCGTACCCCGTTCTTCTGGGAACCCCAACTTCCATTGGTGAAACAAGATTGGGGGGTGAAACAATCAGACTTTTTTGAGAGGTAAATCATCGAACTAAATGGGCCATGACTTCCATAGCTGTGTGAAAGTATCAGGTGGTATATTCTCATGATAGTTCCATTAAGTAACAATTGTTGAGAGTAAAATCACCATGTCACATGATATTCTCATTGTTATGATTCATTTTCCATTATTAACTATTATCTACTAGTATCAACTAATAAACTATGACTAATTATTAACTATTGTTAACTAGTATTAACCATCACTAACTATTATTAACCAGAGAGTACATGGTTTATAAAAAAATGAAGGGTTCTTCCTATTCTAAGTATCAGCGGCCAAGGCGCTCTTGTATCCAGCGAAGAGCTTCAAGTTGATCGCGCAGGCCGAAATTCATCAGCTCTTCACCTGACTCCTGGTTCACACCATGCGCATGTCGGGCCCGAGTTTGAGAGCTTTCTGTTGATTCAAGGTGGTGCCCCAGTTCGTTAGCTAAGTTGGTGCAAATAACTCCAATGTCACTATGGGATATAGTAGATATAACTATAGTATAGTTATAAACTATAAGTTAACCCATTAGATATTATCCCATTAGATATCCCATGTTATCCCATTAAATATAGTATAAGTTATAACCAAAGGTTATCCCACTATAAGTTCATGGGGGTTATAAACTAACTTATAATTGGGGTGGCACCACCTTGGTTGTAAGTTTCATCACATTTTGGAACTTATGGACTTACCCGGCCTGGTAAACTAACAGTTTGCTATTGAAAATGGCCCAGTCGAAATAGTTGATTTACCCATTACAAATGGTGATTTTCCATAGCTATGTTAGTTTACCAGAGGGTATAATGGATATATATATATATGGATATACTGTATTCACATAGTTGCAGTAGATCGGTTCGAGGGTAAAACTCTGGTTAAATCCATGGCTTTTTACCTTCAAACCTTCGGCCGACTCCCGCAGATTTTCCCATCCAACCCAGGAATCAATGGAATACCCAGCTACCTTCTGGTAAACTTTGGTAAGTTTGCAAACTGGAAAACCATACTATCACATACTATCACATACTATCACATGCTATATATATATATGTACTATATATATACTATATATATACTATATATATATATACTATATATATATACTATATATATACTTTTCATGAGTCAATCATCGAACTCTTCATGGGTACGTCCGGCCGCGAAACCGTCCTTGTCGCGAAGGTACGGATGATGCAAAAAGCCCAAGACACCGAGCCTCTTCAGGACATGACGAGACCCTTCAGCAACTGGGAAGTGAGCTAAGGTGTAATCCAGATTTCAGGAGGTACAAGATTGGTTATTAGGATATCGTGTCCTGTAGGTCGTATAACGTATTAATATATATATAGTACTTTAGATGTATATATATAATATATACATATATACACATGTATTTGATATGTATAATATATTATAATAACATAATAGATATATATATATGTATCGTATTATATGTGTGTTTTGGTAAAAGTAGGGGTGCCTCAAAATTTGAAAGTTGATCGTCAGTTTCCCAACGTTGCCCCCTTTTCGTCATTCGATACAGAAATCGACAATTCGATCTACTTTTTCCATCTGTTTCCAGCTCGTAGCGCAAATTTCTCATAGCAATTTTCCAGCTCGTTCGACCTATTTTCTCTTGGCTACCCCAGCTCGACTGGAAACATGATTTCTTCGCTTTGATGCTCAACTGACAATGGGGAAGGAATGAAACCCCTGGAGCATTTTCTCTGCAAAGGAGCAGTTTTCTTCAAGAGCAAAAAAGACGATACACAAATAAATGTATCATTGGAGGGTCCTGGTATCTTTGTCATTTCGCATGCGGAAACCAATGGTTTGTCAGAAACACTTGTTTTGGATGGATGAATTATTACACAGTGTCATAAAAATCTGAACAGGTTCTATTCATTTCACCAAAGATTTTTAACAGATGTTGCGATCAAAGATCGGGCCGGATTGGTTGCAGTTTCAGCCAGAATTGGATATATTTCTCCCAACCTTTTGGGACTGATTGCCATGGGTTACCCTCTGGTAAACATACAAAACCTATGGAAACTCACCATTTTTAATGGGTAAATCAACATAAATCAACTATTTCTATGGCCATTTTCAATAGCTATGTTTGTTTACTAGAGGGTACCCTCTGGTAATTTAACATAACTATTGAAAATGGCCATTTATAGTGAGTTTTCCCATTAAAAATTGTTATTTTCCATAGTTATGTTAAATTACCAGAGGGTATATCGGTATATCCACCCCATGAAGCCCGGTGTCTGACTCTTTCTACGTCATGTTCGATGATCCACGTGGCCCCCTTTTTTATGGCTCAGCTCTGGATTCCGGGATTTTTTCAGCTCCCAAAGGCCAAGGCCTTGCAGATGCCCTTTATATCCTGGTTGGTGGTTTGAACCCCTCTGAAAAATATTACCCTCTGGTTATGACTAACATAGCCATAGGATAGATGGCCCATAGAAATAGATGGTTTACCTATAAAAAATGGGTGGATCTTTCCATGGCTAACTGTTAAATAACCAGATGGTAGTCAGTTGGGATGATGACATTCCCAATATATTAGGGAAAAATAGAAAAAATGTTTCAAACCACCAAGCAGTATCCGTTTCTTTGTTTCGCCCGTTTCTTTGGAGCCGATGAATTTCCAGCTCCTAGCCCGAATTCCAACCGGCGAGGTGCAGAACACGCTAAGTGGCGCTAAGTGGCGCAAGGCAACAGACTCATTTGTTGCATGTTCAATGTGGGTTTGTCTGAAAATAGGGTATATTCCCATAGTTAATAGCCATTTAATAGGGATAATGATCATTAACCATTGGGTTTAGGGGTACACTATTTTCAGACACACCCATGTATTCCTAACCACTATTAACCCATATTAAAACCATGAAACATCAACACTTGCAGCCAAGGATGAGGCCTGTAGTTGATATTCACCAGCACCACATTTTGCTTGTCCACCAGCTTCCTTCCATCGTAGATGCCCTGTTGGTACTTATCACCCACCTGCAGAATTTTGGTGACGAGTTATCAAGTGGAACTGGAACTTGCTAGAATGTAGTGGTATTTGGAGGATTTTGGAGGATCATTTCCGTTACTGAAAAGGAAATCCATGGAAATCCCCTATGAATTTAAGTTATTTAAGTTTTAATGGAAAAACACATCTGTAAATGGTACCATCTGGTTATTTAACATAGCCATGGAAAATCACCATTTTTAATAGGTAAACCATCTATAAATGGGCCATTTCCCATGGCTATGTTAGTCATAACCCAGAGTGTAGATTTTCCTTCAATCCTAAGTGGTTAGTGTTCATGGGATCGAGTTATCATGGGGAGAAGCCAAAAAAAGGAATCGGGGACCGACCAAAAACCAGGGCTATGAAGCCAATTTCCAACTGAGATGATCCTCCAAGTTGATTTCCAACTAAAGTTGGGCATGTAAGATCATTTCAAATCTCTCTTAGCCTTGATATACAGCTAAAACCAGCGACCAGTACTGGGTATACATCTGTATATATATATATATCTCCTTATATATCCCCCCCAAGTGATGGTGGTTCCCCATTGTTGGTAAGGACCCATGATGATCCATGGTAAATTTTGGTAAATCCCTCATATCTGGGACCACCAACCAATTTCCTGGAGGGGATCTTCAAGGGGATCATATCATGCTGGGAACCCCAGAAAACTTGCTGGAAAGTAGCGGATCTCATCATATTGGGAGCCATTTGGAACGGGTTTTGAATCGGGTCATGGTACTAGAAATGGTTGTTCATCTTTGCGTAGACCTCGCCTTCATAGTCTTTACCATGGTCTTTACGTACTCGTCGCTTGGCTAGACACGACCAAATAGAACAAGAAAACACCCAGTAAACCAACAACTGGTGTGTTTATCACACCACCAATGACACACAGCTGCAATAGTCCTCCGATTCATCCACAATCCCCATTTAAAGCATCGAGACAGAACCACCAACCAAGCACCATTGATGGATTGCGCCCTGAAAGGTTTTGAAGGTAAATTGTCTCCATGTTTCATGTTTGATGGTTCAAGTCCCGCAATGTAACCATCATTCGAACCATGTATTGTCTCTCCTAAATTACTTAATACAACCCCAGCATTGATGATTTGTAAATGACTTCTGACCAATAGGCACTCCCTCCACCAATCAAACGTGGATACTAAAGGTCAAGAAACCAGCCCTTCCCCCATCGACCATAATGTTATAGAATCTCACCAACAAACAAGATAGAAACATGCAAAACAACAACATGTCTAAAATAGGATAAACATAGAGAACAACATATTACAGTAATCCCTGTTTTCAGAAAAACAACACCCATTAAAAAGTTTACCCATTAAAAATGGTGGTTTTCCTTATGTTAGTTTACCAGAGGGTAGTTGCAAATAGTTCAACTTGTTTCTAATGTTTTTCGGGATTACTGTAATATAACGGTTTGTCTGAAAACAGGGCGCCGCCCCGATTCAACTGGATTTTCATCACAAAAAAACACCCAGAAATCACCCCGTGAGAGAAAGCGAACCGCTCCACTCTGGGAAAGAACACCGCTTCCAGAGCTGATCAATAGGGTGTATAAGTGATGAAAATCCCAGTGGATTATGTAATTCAATGATCAATACTATTAAAGAACTATGTAACTCCATTTAATCCTACTTGATCAATAGGGTTTCCCATATTGGATCATGATAATGCCCGGTATATCAAGGGTACGATAACGAACTAACCATCAACCAACCATCATTTATCAACTATACCCAATATATTGAATACATTCCCACATTTTGCCTTTGATGGTTAAAATCCCTATGAAATGATGGGAAACGCCCTATTCAATCGCTTAAACCCCCTATTTTGATGCTTAAAATCATAAATCCCTATAAAATGATAGCTATGGGTGCCTTAATCCCTATGAAATGATAAGAACTTCACGAACCCACCGATCACAGCCACGATAGCCACGAACCCACCGTTGTCGAGGCCGTCAAGGCACCAAAAAGCCGCCCCCTTCGATAAAGACCATCACCGGTAACGAGGCATTGCTGCGTAAACGTAACGGCGAAGACCCGGATCCTGCGTATGACGCATGACGCATGACAAGGGTGGGAGATGGATTGATGGGTTTGGGGATATTGTACCATATTCCAAAATATACATGATTATTGTACATTATAGTTTTATAATTTTATGATGCATCTTATGACTGTATATTAATGTATATTATATATTGTAGGATATGTTTGAAAAAATATTGCATACCATAATTAATTTGTTTGAGGATAGTTGTATTTTTTTACATATATATGATATTTGACACATGTAGCATCGGAAAATTTCGTGCGGATCCATCCCATTGGCCATACTTCCGGAACCACAGAATCTACAGATTTTGCTGCAGTCGTCCCGCAGGAAACGACGCTAATCAAAAAGGTGACCAATCCCCTGGCAATGGGAAACCTCCATTGTGGCTGGAACATATAGGAACATAGATGAAAATAGTCTATAAAATATAAAATGGTTCATGGACTCTCCACCCCAAAGTATATTTATATTATATATATGTGTTGTTTTTTCGCAGGTGACGAAAAAAGGGATTGTTCCATGGTGATGTCACAGTGATGTCATGGGATTTCTCCCCCAATCCAAAGGGTCATTGGTTCCAATAGGTTCCAAGCAACTTCAAGGACACCTAAAACCTTAGCAAATGTTGCCTTAGGGGAACTAGGTAACAGATATGGAAAATCCATGTTTTTCCAATGATCTACTTTCAGGATTGATGTTCCATATCTATTTATGTGAATTAACAGCAGGTCTTCCAGCTGGTATGAGTGATTATGGTTGGTTAGTAGTCCTACTATGGGTTATATAACCAATCAACCATAGTAGGACTATCGATTATATGGATTATGGATTATCAATTAAATATAGATTCTCGATTATATAAGATCAACTATAGTATGATAATTATGGATTATCGATTATATAACCCATCAAACATACTTATCAGCTACATTCCATCATTAATGGCAACAAGTTCTTGCACCCAATAAAATGGGCGGTTGTTGCACCCAAAAAATCCAGGCACCTGGCAACTTTGCAACGGCAGGTGTATACCTGCACATGCTTTTGGTGAATGGATGGTACGAGTAGTAGGTGGTATGCTGTAGTCGTATATCAGGTTACATTGCTGGGCGCTAGAAAAAAAAAAACAATGATTCCAGGGAAGTTCGGCAGGCATTGATTTTTCTGGCCGTGTTTTCCCATTTTTTGATGCCACGTGAGCTTTGGATCAGCGGGTCCCGATCTGACGTGTGACCATCCCCGGGGCCAGTGAGGTTTTATTATTGGATAATACCATGGGAAAAAAAACGGGAAAAATATACCATTGGATAATACCATGGGAAAAATATACCATGGTATTATAATACCATTATCACAAGGGGATGATGTTTATGACCCGTTGCGGTCATGGTTGGTGGGGTCGGGGTTGAAGGGGATGGGATTGCAGGATCCCAGGTATCAAATTCCGACTTCGTGGGGTTCCAACCCAATAAATGGGATAAGCCCACGAAATGGGACTTACTAGGGTTATTGACCAGTTATTAAGTGGGATCATTCTCCGGGTATGGATTTACTATCCATCGTGTGCTGTTTGCTGGTATATTTAGCTCCCCCAGGCCTCCAACCTCAAACATGTGGTCTGGGCCTTCTTCTCTTCCAAAATTGATGGTCTCCTCCAAACCGGTGCTCAAAAAGCCGAACCATGCTCGAACTGTAATATCTCCATCGATTGGCTCCCTGCTCCCCACGTCGCAGCAAGCCAAAGAACATGCTACTGGCTTCAGCAACCCCTTGCTGGGAAACAGTCTCTGTGCGACTTTCCCGTTCCAAACTGCTAAGGGCAAGCAGACCACCAGTCTTGGATCTAATTCTCCGACCAAAATGATCGAGCTAAAAGAAACACCGCCAGCCACTGGAATCTGGCCAACCTCAAAATGGGTATCAAAGGTAGACCCCCTCAGGACTACCTTTTCTCTGGCTGCAACCACTTCAGCAGCCGCTTCTTCTTCTTCTTCTTCTTCTTCAGCCATCTATCAAGCAGTGGGAAGTCAAAAGCCTGACCGAAGGAACGACTACACGATCTTTCTTGTGCGAAGGCAAGTCAACAAAAATGGCGCTCCCGAGGTGCCCCGGAACTGGAGGAAGAGTGTTCGATCAACTGAGCAAGGACAAATCGCCGCCACCGTTCTCTGACCACAAAGCAAATATGCAGAAGCGCCCCAAAGCAAAGGCCAGTGAAGATTCCAATCGCAAAGAAGATCCAATGCTGATAGTCCAACTCAGGAAGAGTGATCTCAGAAATAGGTGTAAGTTCAGGGCAGAAGCAAACTGGATCTGGCAACCTGTCCTGAAAGATGATCTGGGAGAGCAAGCCCAGCACCGTAGTACCCAAGGATCACCCGGCAGCTCCGAGTGCTAAAGGACGAGGGGCGTTCATGCGGATTGAGCTAGCCCAGAAAGCTACGGTCCATCAATGGTGAGTCAATCGACCCATTGATGGAATATTTGTTAATACCCTCTGGTAATCAAACATGGCCGAGGATTTCCCATAAAAAGAATCATTTAGTTCGGCGACTTTCGGCCAGCCACGTTGCCAGATGGTATATGGAGTACCTTCAGTTAAAATCACTAGATTTATGGTTTAATGGTGGGTTGTATTTGAACTCTGGCCATTTTGGAGATGATTAATGGACCCCTACATCTACCATCATTGCATTTGCTCGGTCATGGTTCGGTCCTGATTCAGGTGACCATTGATGCTAGCACTGGACTTCGTGGAATTATGTAAACGAGAAAAAGTGAATACTGTCTCTATTGTTGGTCTATTAACTTCTGGGAAACCATCAAAAACATTGAACTTTTCAGACTTTTCTCATGTTCTGTCGGTTATACCCCTACTTATCCCCATTTCATCTGAACATCTATTGATACCCCTACTGTGGATGCAAGAAATCCTGCACCAGTTGGTAGACGGTTTAACTCAGGATTTATCGGGTTTCAACCATCCTTTTGGTGGTGCAAGATTTCGCAACCATCCACAGTATGTCCCTATGTTTTCTCATTGGTACCCAATTTCTTGTTGTGTACTGAAGAAGCCCCCATCACAAAAATCAGGACTTCCACCCTGCGCTCGCGTGCGACCAGGGCACACGTCTAAGGTCAGACAACTCTCCATGCCAAAGCGCCCAAGCGCCGGCAACCACTGGAAGCAAAAGCTTCCGCGGTGGATGGAGTCCGTGGTTCCTTGCAACTGAAGGAATGTCCAATAAACCCAGTAGTTTAGGTTAATAACCCTCAAATATCCGTACATATAGTAATAATTTATATGTAGATAAGGTCTATATGGAATGTGGCCAACCCGATTGAAGTGCCAATTTACCGTGCCAATCTTATCCTTCAACTGTTCGTTGTTTGTATCTGGTTGCTTAGTTCATATTTCAATGGAATGGATTTGCCGAGGTTGCTGTATCGAAGCATATTACCCAGCCCAGGTGACCAGTTCTAAACAAGTTAAAAATATTTTTGAGCAGGAAGTTCTTCTTGACTATTTTCATTTCACCTGAGCACAGCTCAACCTTTCCCATCTCACCGAAGCTAGTCTCAACTCATCTCGGCTCTTCTGCGCGTCAGAAAGCTTGAGACACAGATGCATTTACACAGAAGAGTCTTTGCAAAATACTTTGTACCACAAAGCTTGCACAAAGCATTTCCCAGTACTACTTTGTACCACGCCCATGCAACATTCATGCAGCCATTACAATGCGTTTTGCAGCATCACGTGGCAAACCCCCATGTATCTACGCACGTGGCAACACAAGATGACAACAATCATGCAGGCATTCCAATGCAATCTACAACCAGAGATTCCACAAACGCATAGAACTACACACACACACAAACACACCCAAAGCAGCTTGAAGCCACAGCTACAGTGCGGCAAAAAAAAACGTTAGAACGAACGTATCCGCAACTGCCTCACACACGAGCTGCCCTTCATCGCCGCCTGCAGCCACTTTATACAGAAAAACACAAGGTTTCGTGCTTCGGCTTCCTCCCCAACACAAGCCCCATGCAACATTCATGCATCCACTACAATGCGAGCTGCAACCAGGGATCCCACAACCGCAAAGAGCTACGCACACACGAAGACACGCAAAGTGCAGAACACCAAGGGAGAACCAAAAACATCAAAACGAGCGTACCCGCAACCGCCTCACACACGAGGTGCCCTTCATCGCTGCCTGCAGCCACTTTACACGGAAAAACACAAGGTTTCGTGCTCCAGCTTCCTCCCCAACACAAGCCCCCAACACTCATGCAGCCATTCCACTGCGAGCTCCTGCAACATTCATGCAATCCCTTCGCTTCCCGATCGCTTCCCTATCGCTTCCCTACCACTTCCCTACCACTTCCCTTCGTCACCACTTCCCCTGGTCACCACTTCCCTCAGTCATCACTTCCCTGAGTCACCATGTTCCCTTCGTCGCCACTTCCCTTAGTCACCACTTTGCTAAGTGACCACTTTCCTATGTATCGTTATGTGATGCAAAGTCTCACACCACCACCCTGCGTGATGAATTGTTATGTGGTGTAAAGTCTCATACCACCCTTCATGATGTATTGTTATGTGATGTAAAGTCTCACACCACCACCCTGCGTGATGAATTGTTATGTGGTGTAAAGTCTCATACCACCCTTCATGATGTATTGTTATGTGATGTAAAGTCACTTCTGCGTGATGAATTGTTATGTGGTGTCAAGTCTCATACCACCCTTCATGATGTATTGTTATGTGATGTAAAGTCACTTCTGCGTGATGAATTGTTATGTGGTGTAAAGTCTCATACCACCCTTCATGATGTATTGTTATGTGATGTAAAGTCACTTCTGCGTGATGAATTGTTATGTGATGTAAAGTCTCATACCACCCTTCATGATGTATTGTTATGTGATGT
>Ga0126342_10012909_pt1 | contig 14854 bp, 17 predicted proteins | sample Cyp1metagenome_FD_92528 | JGI IMG/M metagenome (GOLD analysis project Ga0126342, IMG submission 92528) | Coral microbial communities from Lord Howe Island, Old Settlement Bay, Australia - Cyphastrea 1 metagenome | ecosystem: Host-associated > Invertebrates > Cnidaria > Coral ... | reverse complement strand
GGGTATATACCCTCTGGTAAACTAACATAGCTATGGAAAATCACCATTTTTAATGGGAAAATCCACTATTAATGGCCATTTTCAATAGCTACGTTAAATTACCAGAGGGTACGTGTACTGTATATACCGTATAATGAGGAGATAATGGGAATAGAATGGGGATACACAAAAATATACTTGTATGTTGTAATGTAATCAATCATATGATGTACCGTAAGGATCCGTAAGGGGCTTGTCCGAAAGAAAATAGGATATGTAACTCCAAGTGACGGCAATTCGACGGAAAATGATGGCCAAGCATCAAGATTTGGAGCTTGGCGTCTCGCAGGATGCTGGTATTATCCGTGTGAACCCGGCGGAGGCTTGATATGAAAAAAACGGCCATATGTTTGTTGGTTGCATGTTTGCTGGGCAGATCTCCATGCGGTTATTTTGATGACATCATGTCCCCAATGTTTGCTGTTCGAATAAGTTTTCTATTTTTTGGGGGGTCTGGGAATTCTCAGATCTACTAGGCTGTAGTGATACCAGCAAGTTCTTTGTGGTGATCCACCTTTGTGAGGCGGTGGAGCTGCATCATGGTTTGGCTCGCCCAGCTTTCAGTGAAATCAGATGAATCCACGATAATCCACGTTTGGGTATATCTCATGGGTGATAACCCAAGATTCATAGAATTGGATGATGGGAAAATTGACAGAAACAAACCCTATATGTGATGGTAAAAACCATGGTTTCCCGTAAATTTTCCCTTAAACCAATCCATTGAAAGATAGTATGTTCATCATCTTTCATCTATGTTCTAAACTCTTTCGGGAAAATAGTGATGTTTACACCGGCATGGCCTCCACCCACGGCACTCCGGACTTCCCCGGCAGTGGAGGCTATGTCTAACAGCATTTTTTGGGATATTTTGGGATAAACCTCTTCGTTTCCCCGGAGAACTAGTAGCTGATGGAAAGTGTGAAGGGATGACTTTGGTGATACCGTGATACCCTTGGCTTTCTACGTCCTCCAGGTCAACTCCCTTCGGCATCCATCAAAATGGTGATACCAGGATATCATGTTGCAAACTACAGTCGTATTTCTTTCCATCCTGGGGTGGCAAGATCATCGCAGTTGACCAGCAAATGCTTGGGATTGAAACCAGTGAGCAATTTGTAGGAGCACAGCATGTGCACAGCAAATATAGAAAAAACGTATCGTTGCTTTAAAATCCCATGAAAATATGTGAAAATCAGTGTTGGTTGGTTGTGTGTATCCCCATTTCTGGCTAGTTCAATCCACAGGGTCTTCAGATTTCATTATTTGTTGCAGTTCGATCCTGCCAATCCTTCTGGTTGTTTAAAACATTGTGTATCCAAATGTCAGAAGTAGAAGATGGATATCTAATAACTCTGATTTTTTTCTGGTATGTATGCGTATATACAGTACATATATATATATAATATTATATATATATACAGTACATATATATATACAGTACATATATATATACATTATATATATATACTGTACTGTATATATTATACAATTATATATGTATATATACATATTTATATTATATCCCCAGTTCTATCCCGTGCAATGGCCGGGCGAGGCACTCAGCCCTTCAAGTCAAGCACGGCGAGAAGGTGGGAAACCCCCAATGTTCAATTTTTGTTATTGACAAATCCCGGCAACGCATGGCAAGTGTTGGTTGAAAATCCAAAGTTTTAAGGTGATTTCCGGCAATATTGGTTGAATGAAGTCTGAGAAATATCTCCGTAAATTATCAGAGCCTCGCTGTGATGTCACTGGATAGTTTGTAGGGGTAAGTATCCCAAGATATAGATCTGAATTTGGCAGTTGTTCAACCAAGCCGTGTCTGGTCATGGAAAAGCAGCGCAAGCGACGAGGCAAAGCTTCCAAAGCATGGGGAGCAGGTGCAGGGCTTTGCTAATCATACGCGGGTCTTCCAGAGTCTTCCATCTGCAGAATAGATCACGGAGTCTTTCCAGTGGACACAATGAAGCGCCAAAAATGGATAGCAATTCCTTTTTTCTGGGATCTAAATCTGTTGATTCCTATGGACCTATAGCATTTTGGGGAATATTTGGGACTGCTCCCTGGAACTGCTGATGGTGTCCCTGAGGCGAACCAGCGTGTTCACAATGGCCACGGCTGCAAGCAGCCGTGTTGCCCTTGGGTGTCACGAAGGGCTCGGCGATGAAGCTGTCAGTGACAACAGCAATTTGTTCAACCTGAAATCTCATGAAATCTCCACAAAAGAGACTGTAATGACACTAGGATGGACTTATAATGTTATATGTTGACTGGTGTTTGTTGATCGTATGCCGACTTCGACACTGCTTCACTTCATTTACTCCCGTGTTCATCAGTTCGTTGCCAATGTTTGGCAGTGAACATAGTGAACATACGCAATAGTTACGCAATGAAATTAGATCCTGAATGGAGAAATCACATCAAAACCAGATTTCACAGTGAAATCCCCATGATGAGATTGTATGATTAGACAAGGTGAATCAGTGAGATGCCAGTGATTGTATCCCCCGATTTTATGTGAACCTTCGCCGCCTCAACGGCTATCCAGGTCGCGCGTCGGCGTCGTCAAGTCGTCGAGACAGTGCCCACAGTCGCGGACTGAACCGGGTAGCTGGGATGATCAGTTGATCTCCGCGACGTGAAATGACGTGAAAACCCGTGGACATCAGTAGACTCTTTGGTTTTGATGTTTGATCCCTATCATATCAACATAGCCTTAATAGATCATAATAGCCAATATTGGTATGGGTCAATACCTATAGATACATTTTTAGTGGGTTATTCACATCCATCATATCCATCCATTTACCAGCTATTTTGAGGTGAACAGAAGGGGTACCTATGGTTTTGATTGGTTTTGACACACTGCCATATAGCATCCTATAGCCAATCACTCCTTCATCGCAGTGAGCAAAGTTGAGGTAGCCATGGGTGCCGGCCTCAGAGCTGGTGAAGCCTAAGCCGGGGCTGAATGGTTTTTACCATTTAAGTTACCTCAGTTTTTCGGGTTCAAACATGCCCTAAACTTAAATTTCATAGGGACTTAACCTATCCCATATGTTCCATAATTATATGCTGTATATGGTAACATTTACCATCAATATACCCCCAATGTTAGCATATATACCATACATGGATCCTATGGGTATAGTGTCCCGCGAAAGGAAAGTAGCTGGGAACGAAAGCTTGCAAAAGAGCTTCACGAAAGAGTGTCAGAAGACATGCGCCGCGAAAGCGCCGCGAAAGCATACTCCGTCACATAACAAGTTCTCCGCGAAAGGGCCGCGAAAGTAAATAACAACAAAGATGTTCCCGCGAAGCTAAAACTCTGGTGGCGAAAGCACCGTGAAGGCCGCGCGAAAGCAATTCTATATGCTAACCAGCTGATCAAGTGTTTATGAACACTGCTCAGTTCTCTTTGGTGTCAAAGGCATTCAAACGCTGTATCTGGTTGGTGGTTTCAGACATGTTTATTTTCCATTTCATATATGGGATAATCTTTCCCATTGACGAACTCATATTTTTCAAGATGGTTATTTTACCACCAACCAGGTATTGTTTAAGTTGATTTCCAACCCAAACTGGGAATGATGATCTCAAGCAACCATGTAACCATGGTGTGTGTTTGTGATAAATTTGAACACCAACCAGTCATGGCCTTGACGCATGGAATCGCATGGTCAATGTTTGATGTCTCAGGACCAATGTCAGGGACTTAGCTACAACTTGAAGCTGATGTTGCCCAGTGATGCTTAAAAGTTGATGAAGAGATTGCAAGAATGGATTTCTTTGTTGGGAGCAACAAACAAGTTGGGGAAATCGGCCATGAAAACTAGACAAAGAAGTCAGTTAGTTTTCAAATCTAAGTACTCGTGACTCTGTCGGGCATCCTAACAGTCAGAAACAAGTGCCTATCGACCAAGCCTGCTATGTTTCTTTCTGAATGCTAGATTCGCACAGAACATATAGACCAAGCTTCTGACCAGAGCAGCTGAAAGTGCTACGGTCTATCCGTGTGTGTGCACAGTACGTTTTTTGACTTTCATCCTTCAGATATCTTCAGATCCTCAATGCCAAGTCGCTGAGGAGATGGCTTTGGATGATTTTCCAAAGACAATCACTTTGTCCAGCTTTTTCGGTTTCCTGGAGGTGCCACGGGCTGTGCCCAGCTGTGCCAAGTCATCGAAAAAGCCAAGTCACCAGCGGCAGCTGAAGCCGGATTTGGTCGGTAGGTGTACCGTCAACGAGAGGGCCTCGCCCGGTGTCAGGCCACAATCTGGGGACATCTGGGGACTGAAACGGCAACCTTGGGGACACAACTGGAACAGCTTAGAACAGCTTGAACCAAGATGAACCAAGTACAACAATAATGTCAGTGCGTAGAACACATTCTATCCAGCTTCAAGACATATCAAGACGCAAGACTCGGCGGAGTGGCCTTGGGTCTCTTCGCTTGGACGATGCAGTGGCGGTCGTTGGGTGTGAGCATGTCACTTGTGATTTCCCTGTCCAGTCTTGCTCGTGCATGGCTGCAAGTTATATATTTACGTATATTGTATTATATTAACATATTTATCGGCTGGAAACAAATGAACTAGTCAAATGTATTCAAATGTCATCAAATGTCATTATTTGGCATTTTTTCCCTGAATCCGCTCATCCACCCATCCACGCTCTGCTGGTGGTTTCCCATACTTCAGAATTCTATGAAGCTTATCTCCATGTATCTCCTAGATCCTACTTTGATCTACTTATGACGTTAGTCCCTACTTCATCCATTCATAATCCACAAACGGATCATTTGTCTATCTGGTTTGTGAATACCTACTTCAGCTAACAATTTGTCAAATTCTGCAGATAATGGAGCTCGAAGCAGCGCTCAAGAAGTATGACAAAACAGGCATGGCCAGCTGAACTTGGTACCTGGATGATCCTGGATGTACCCGGGCTGGATCTGTTGGGAAAGCCTTGATTTGTGACGGAGGAATTGCCTTTAAATAGATAAATTTGGATGAATCAGAATAACCTCACTGTGAAATCATTGGAATGATAGTTAACAGGGAGATTCATCCCCAAATGGCTTCAAATTAGCGAAGTATTGTACTTGAGCCAGAATAAATTTGAAAAAATGGAACTGAATATTGACATCTTGGTCCATGGACCTGGTGCAAGTGGGCACAGTTCAAAAGATCAGACTAGAGGCAATGGCCATTTAGATCAGAGAAGTGGCAATGTTGGCAATGTGTTGTCGTGTGTACTCTTAATGTGCTGCAGGGGATTGTGCTACACATGTTCTCTTCCGTTGAAAGACTACTACATGGACAGAATCTCATCAAGTCACTTACTGATGCAATACTCAAGACTCAAGAAGCGTTAAAAGCTGTGGCACTCAGGCAGGTTTCTATTTTGACAGCTCCAAAGCTACAGATGCCCTTTTTTCATGTCAATCCCGTCCGCCGGTGGATGATGTCAGATGTGTTTTCCCATGGTGTCACTCAGGGCGCAGATCCAGAGAATTCTAGAGACCTCAGAGACCACAGTTCCACCCGCATCTGCCGTGCTGAGTCGTCTGACAACGGCAGGGTATGGGGAGATCGACACCAAGGACGTCGGCAAGGCATCTGGAGATTGCTGGACATTGCGTTTTTTCCATCCGATGATGTTGTGGAGCACAGTTAAATTTGGTGTTTTTTTTGTTTTTAGATGTTTTGCAATAATCCAAACCATGTTTGGGGTTATCCAATTTTGACCCATTCCCATTGCAGCATGCATCATGATAACTGAAAAACAATTTCTTCAGTGAAAGTTGTAGTTCGAATACAAATATTCCACCAAGGCTTACATGTGGGTGAAGTGTCCAGGACTGCTACGATGGCTAAGAATTTCACTTGATAATGAAAGGAAAGGATGTCAAACAAGTAGGCAACAAGAGAAAACATGTTCTTTGCCAGCAACGTAATTTTCAAGAAATTCAAATTCAATCTTAGGATGATATATTTATGATATATTATAGATTATTATAGGCACCATGGAATCCATGGAACTTCATGAATCAAGGGGATGCTTTCGGATCTCAAAATCCATCATTGCAGCACGTTTTCCAACAGGTCCTGCGCTGGATGGGCTACGCCTCCGGCTTCAACGTGCAGCTGATGCTGGTCTCTGAGGCGATCCCGTGGTGGAGCGGCTCGCTAAGCCAGTTGGAGCTGTGTTCATCTTCCCTAAATGAGCTATAGTTACCCTCTGGTAAACTAACATAACTATGGAGATGTACAGTTATAGAGCTATGCATAAATTTCAGGAGACTGCGAATGTTATAGAGTTATAGATAGAAAATGCATGAAAATGCATGATGATCATAGGATAAGTCTTCAGCACAGATGGAGAGATTCGTCCAAGAGCTGCTGAGATTAACAAGATGCAAGAAAAACATATAGAAAAACCCTCCATTGTTTGGTGACTTTCCCATGGATTTTCCCATATTTTCCAATGATTTTCCCATGATTTTCCTATGTTTTCCCATTTAAAGCTCCATTTCCCCAGCGATTTCCTTGCGCTGCGACCGCGCTGAGTCAGGTGGACGTGGACGAGTCCGGCACCCTGGACGCGGTGGAGCTGCGGAAGTTGCTACGGAAGTTCCAGGAGAAGGTGCGGCGGCTTTCCGGGTCGGAAGGTCGGGGTTGCAGTTCCAGTGAGATCAATGGTTAATAATGGTTAATAGTGGTTAATAATGGGATCATCTATATTAATAGTGGTTAATAGTGGTTAATCATGATAATCAATGGTAATGAACTGGGTATGGATCAATACCTATTAATACCATTTTTAGGGGAATGAACATCCATAAATCCCAGCTATTTTGATGTGAACTACAGGGGTACAAGGTTTTGACACACTGCCATCTCTTGCTCACATAGGATACATTAGACATATGAATTACATATGACATATATACGTACCAATAAGATATATCATAATAATATATCATATGTAGATGTATAATTATTAGATGTATATATATATATATATGACATGGACATTTGAATGTATCTGTTCGTATTCACTATAGGAGTGGATGATAATCCAATTTGTATAGTGTTATATACATATACATGTGTGTACACACAGATATATCTATCTATATATATATATATATTTGCAATTATTTGCACATATTCACCAGGGTCATAATCAATAGTGTTGTATCCCAATGGATGTGAGCTCACCATAGCTATGCCCGTAAAATTAACCACAGCTGCACCACCAAGTGACTACGTGGGTCACAGAAGAAGATTGGTGGTGGTGCTTGATGTTTCTTTTTTTGTGGGAGTGTGGGGGGTCCGTAAGGGTCGAACTTCAATATCTTCAATGTTAATCTTTCTTGTTGGAAGCATCTTAGAAGATCTTTGAGAGGTTGTCAAGCAAAGATCCAACAAGGTGCGATGCCAACAATGAGGTTTTCCGGCATTCCAGTGCGACAAAATGTCAGCAAAAAATAACGGAGATCCCTACCCCGGTTACCCGGCCCCGGGCTCACATTCACCCAGAAGGCTGGGTGTTGGTCTATTATAAGTCTTAAAAAAGCCTTGTGCCTCCTGTGGATGTGGAACCCCAGTAACTACTTTTACATGTCTGTACTGAGATTGGCCAATTTGGACTTTGGGGGAGTCAGCAATCTTGTGGCACCAGTGAAAACTCTGACGGTAAAGTATGTACTTCTAAGTTTGATTGGTTTTATGAAAATGAAGTACACCCAACATCAAGGTGCACTGTCCCAATCTAAGTACCCCATGATACCCAGTGGAGGAGTTGACAGCATGGACCGCTGCTTTTCACAACGCGCTGCCGTACGGGGAAAAGTACCTGGAGGCACAGCCAGTTAGGTGTGACAGACCTGAGCCGACATATGCGCCCATGATCACCCCCCAAAATTTGGTCAGTGATGACACGTGATTGAAAGCCGTTGATCGACGATATTGAATGATAGTGATTCATGTTCCATGAAATTGCTGTAAACTGACCAAAAACTCACCATCACCAGAACCATTTTAGGCACGCAAATTTGTCCAGGATTGATGTTCCAAGCAACCAAATGTCTCCTTGCATGATGTTTTCCATTGCATTTCTTTCCAGGATTGAGGTTGATGTTCCATAAATCCAGAGAATCTTGTGAAGAAACAACAATATCTTGATGTTAAACTGGTGTCCATTAAAATTATACTTAGTAATTATATTAATTATATAAAGGTTTCATGAACATCAACGGTTTGTGTTTTGTTTCCAATAATCCCAATATAATCGTTGATGTACTAATAATCCATTATATTGGTTTCATGATCCCAACAATACATAATCCAATAATTATTAATTAATCCAATCGACCCAATCGACATCGAAATGTCGTCTCCGTCCCCAGGTGGAGGCGTGCGTCCGAACCCTGCGGGGTGTTGGCATCAAGGCGCCGCCTGGCAAAAACTGGAGGGAATTGCCGCCCGTTGTGACGGAAAAGACATCGCGTTTTTTACACGGTTAAATATATATGATTACTGGATATGAACCTGGTTGGTGGTTTCAAATATGAATGAATTTTATGTTCCATTTCATAGTTTGGATCATCCTTCCCATTGACGAACTCATATTGTTATGGTTAAAAGCCACCAACCAGATTAGATGTGGATGTTTTTTGGATGATTTTTGTTGAAATCTTGAAACAAATGAGCAACAAATGGTCAGACATGTTGTCTGTTGGCTACAGCTTGGACATCCAGTGGATTGTTGGATGATGACTTCGGCTCATAAGTTGAGCAGTTGATCACTTCAGCAGTCATTGGAACATGGAGCGTGTTGGGTACACCGGAGCGGCGAAAGTCAGGAACTGCTTAGATTATCTTAGATCGCAGCTCTGCATCAAGGTAAAACTTGCGACTCATAAGATATTAAGATAGTTTAAGTTACTTCTGGTTCCAACATGTTCCAAAGATGCCATTTTTTTCAAGGTGGATTCACCATCATAAAACCACCAATCATTCGCCATGTCATTCGCCTCGGGCGCACCCCATCCCCGGGATCCCCGGGATCCCCGGGATCCCCGGAGGCGACGGAGGAACAGGTCGAAAGCACGCGTGGCTTGGAGAAACCTTTGGTGAATCATGGTGAAGAATGATTATAACCAATTAATATCAATTAATCACAGATGTTTGTCATCATTTTATCATCTAACAATATATATGGTTTAAACAAATAGATTTAAACATACATCGTAACTCATATAAAATCATATTCCCCATGACATGACGTGTGAATGGCTGCGTGAACAGTCGCAGAATCTTCATTCTCAGTCGCAGACATCACTGCAGGTGAAGCGATCGCCAGTAGTTTTTCCAGCAAGAAACGATTCAGTGCGGAGTTCAGCGGGAGTTGTGGGCTTTGATGCTGACTCTGGTGAAAGGTGACATGACACGGAGCAAAAAGGCATTGATACTACGGGTATGTACATTTAATAATATGGCTATATGGGTTACTTGGATACGCTTGGACATTGAAAATTGATGCTACTATATATTGATATAGGTAAGCTATATGAAGCTGGATATGCTATTCATGGCACTAAGACCTGCCGCTCGCTCCCAGGTACCATCATGCAGGCGCCTCACATGGCAGATCTGGTTTGGGCGTCTCAGATCGGCTGCAAGTCCTTCAGGCCAAAATTAGGTACCCCATGGTACCCCAATAATTAGATGATGAACATTGAGCATTCATATACTGAAATTCTGGTCCCATAGGGCTGAAAAAAATTGACCCCCACCTGTTGATATTGAAATTATGATGTTTGGGTTGACCGAAACACTCCAAGAATGTGAAGGTGAACCTCCTGAACTGATTCATGCTGTTCACATTTTCGGGTTGGGGCACGTCAAAGAAACTGTCGGAGGTGCCCTGATGCGCACGGATGTTCCTCATCCAATTTCAAGTTTTCCTCATAGGGCTGGTGGTTCAAAGCATCTCTTCTAGCGCTTGGAAAAAGATACCATCTGGTAATCTAACATAGCTATGGAACTGCTATGGAAAATGGCCAGTTCGCAGATGATCTATGAAAACTGCGGGGCTTTTCGTAGCTGTTAGATACACAGAGGCAGTCCAGTGTTTTAGGTCATTTTCCAGGTGCCCCATCCGAGGCCAAGTTGCGGAACAACATCTTGCTGAAGCCCACCCCACAGGACGGCGTCGCTGGCGTCAGAGCTGAGGTTGGTTAGGTTGGTTGGGTTGGTTAGGTTGGTCTCGGGTGCGGTTTGACATATTTTGACATATTTTGACATATATTCTCTTTCCAAAGTCAGTTCTCGCACTTGGTTTGGATCTATTCCACATAGGGGCTGGAATGGCTACCATGCAGACCGCGGAAAACTCCAGCAGTTCCAGCTTCGCCGCCGATGCCAGTGAGAGCCCGGGTGCTCAGGGGGGACATCATCGGACCATGGGAAACTTCGCCGTTGACATCGTTCGCTGGAAGTCTCCATGGAAGTTTTTCCATGGAAATCTGAAGGTTCAAGCTAATTATATATATATATATATGATATATGATATATATATATATATATATATTATACTTACAATGAAAGTGGTGTAGATTTTCCCAGCCATCTTGGCATCTTGAACTGCTCGGGGTTGATCCAAGCTGTGAGGCTCAGAGGAAGAAAGTGAAAACGAGGCGGCGGGTGATTGAAATCAGATTGAACCACCCGATTGCACGTGCCTATCTTCGTTTACGTGTAAAGTACATGCATATAGTATCATATAGTATCATAAAGTATAATTATAGTATAATATGTCTAATCTATTGAGAATAATATGTTGTATATACAATTATATACATATCCTACAGGGCATCAGTGTTTTTCCTAGTCAACAAATGGGCCTGTTTTTCACAAAAAGGAATTGAATGAGGAGGGGAGTCCAAAGTTGAGCAGATTTGCCCACGCAATGTGACGCTTAGTGCCGACAACATATCAGCCTTTTCAGCAGTTTGCAAAGAAGCAAATTCCGCCTTAGGCATATAATTTCTTCAGTGTATTTGACTAGGATTTTACCAACTTTACCCTTTTTTTTGTGTGCTATTTTACTGTGGCTTTTCTGTCGTCAGGATGACAACGGCAACATCGACCTGGCCGTCTTCCACTTGATCTGCTCCAAGTTGGTAGCTGAGGCGCCAGCGATTGCCAGGACATGTGGTTTCCAATCTTCATTTAGTTTGAGTGACTTGAGTGTGCAAACTAAATGAAAATTGGAAACTAAATGAAGATTGGAAACTAACAGTAAAACTAAACAGTGAAACTAAACTTAGTGGTTTCATTTAGTTTCATTTAGTAACACTGTTTAATTTTCTTTTGGAAACCCCAATGCCATAAGCTAGTAAACAAGCAGTTGGGTGTTATATCGTCCAAGTTATAGCGGTATATAGCGGTATGCCGAGCCAAAAAAAACTGGGGATGGTTCAGTGTGACATTTGGTTTACCACATTAATCATGTTCCCCCTACTGTTAGCTGGACACCAGCTACTTTGGCTCGAGCCACACCACTGCCTCCAAGGCATATTTCGGAAAGACGTTACATGTATTCTGACTGAGGTGCGTGTGTGTGTGTGTGTGCATGTATGTATAATTATGTATATATATATATATACTATATACACGTATATGTGTGTGTGCAATGCAAGTGTAATGCATTTGTATGCATTTGTGCTACAGAACACGCAAACCATCGGATGTATAGGTGCAGTGTGGTGCAAGACATGTATGGGAAAATATGGGAAAACGTTTGAAAAGGAAGTATACTGTCGATGTGGATAGAGATATCCTTTTTCTGAGAAAAAATCTTTGGAGATTCCAAGTTTTGCTGCCATGGTGCGCGCTTTTCAGCGTTTACAGCTGCTACGGCAGCAGCTGACCCGGGGCGTGGCTTCGGGTGAACAATTTTTGGACGTGAACGGAAGGAAGCTGCCTCCAGACGTCGGAGAATTGGGAAAACTGGGAGACCTCACCTACTGAGCCAACAAGAGACTATAGACTGGGGTTGAACCAACAAAAGATTGTAGAATATATTGATATACTCTATATATTAACTATATATTGTATATAGAATATGTTGCTATTATATAGAAACCTAGAGAATATAAAGATGGTGATCTCACCAAGAAACTTTGTCAAATTGTGTCATCCAGAATCATGGAGAGCACTGGACCAGCAAGAACAACATGAATTTTATGTAAGGAATTGTCAAATTTGATATCAAAGAATGCTGGTGACATAGTGTTGACCGCTCGGTCATCGACAACAACCAGCTGTTTGGTGTGATAAACGGGCGACCAAAGTCTTGACCCATACCCAGATGACCAAACTTGTGGATTTGGGGCTCCATAGTGGAGGATTGTAGTCTTGGAAAAGGCGGATGGATATTGCACATTGCCCATCTTCATTCACTTGGGGCTCCTATGCTAAATTTAAATGTGGTGTCAGAGGAAATTTCTGCTACACCGCCGCTTGCTTTCTGTGTCAAAGGAAGACGTGGTTTCTTTCCAAAGTACATTCAAGGCATCCATTCAAAGCAGAAAATAAGGTGCGACATAGCTGTGTCGGGGGTGCCAATGATTTGGCAGACACAATGTGACAGACTGCTGTTTTGACCGCTCAGCCATCAGCATCCCAGGTATGTCATCGTTCGTGGGGATGTGACTAAAGGCGGGTTGTAGTGTTCATTGAATAGTGACCGCAGTGTGAAACTCATGAATTTCAACCTCCCGGGACTTAGCTTTGTAGATCCCCTCAAAGACACCATTGAAACATACATACATATATATCATATATATATATATATATCATATATATATATATACTGACACTTAGAGATATAATGATTGATATAGATATAGATATAGATATAGATATAGTGTATATATATATATAATTATCTATATCTATATCAACACATACAATATACTTCGATGTTTTCCATGCCCCTCAAAGCAATGCTTCGCCTTCAGCTCCAGGCCCTCCGGTGATTTGCCTCCCTGGCGCCATGGGCACGGCCGAGACGGACTTTGCCCAGCAGCTGGAGGGCTTCGCGCCCTCCATGGGGGTCGTGGCGTTTGATCCCCGGGGATATGGCAAGTATCTTGGCCAGATCAAGCTGATGTGATGAAGCTTATGGATATATAATTAATAATGATATGTACATGTTTGCTTATACGTATATATATTATATTTATACTGTATATGTTTATACAGATGTATACAGATGTATGGTTATTTGGCTGTCATGTGGTGAAGTCATGTTACATGCATGATTACATTATGTTTTGTTTTATATCAAACATCCGCTTTTCAAGAAACAAGAAGCTGCACTTGATTTGTTGGGCACTGCTTCGGATCCTCCCGGAGTTTGATTGTCAGGTCCAGACCCCCTGGACGTCGCTATCCGGCGGATTTTTATCACCTTGAAGCTGGCCACAAAACTGGTTCCCCGGGGGGAAAGATTTGATGGTTTGCTCCAAATTGCAGTTGGGATTCCAGTTTCAGGATGTTTTAGATTTTACTGCTAGGATGAAAGTAGGATGTTTATGGATTCTGGATGTGTTGATAGCTATGCACCTCTATGGCGTCAGTCATCTATTCATGCATTTGGATTTAGATTTTAGATTAGCTGATTTAGATTGATTTAGCTATATCTTATCCAAACTGCAAGCAGTCTGAGAAAGTTTTTGCTCTATGGGATCCTGACAGTCTGACATCTCAGATAAGGTCATCACTGATCCAAAATAAGATGCTGCAAGCGACTCTCCATCCCTTGGTGTTTTAGGAAGGGATCCCCAGATCACCCAGGATGCCCAGGATGCTGCCGGCATCATGGATACCCTAGGTGCGGCCTGGGCCGCCAGTGCCAGAGCAACGAACCCTGGGTTGATCCCAAAAGTTCAATCCTACTGACTGTAGCCTGTAAAATATGTGGAAGTCGAATTGACTTCATTGGACCCTGCAGTTTTCAAAATTCTTGGCACCCCTGTCATTGGTAAAGACGCTCTTTGCCACCGATTCCGGAACGAACAACGGGGACATCACCACGGAGACAACGGCGTCAGACAACGCCAGGCATCAACTCGTACCACGTCATGGGTTGGAGCGACGGTGCTATTTCTGCGACCATCTTGGCGGCGAACAGGCGACCCTGAATTTGGGGCTTGTTGATATAAAGGGATTCCCATAATGGGTCATAAGAACTTAACTTATGACTTAATACCATAATATAAAGGGATGTTCATTTCTTGCCTCGCCTTCATCGGTCAAGAAATATTATAGACAATGAAGAGAGGCGTGTGTGACTGTGTACCAGCAGCAGTGTTTGAGTCGCCATTGTTCCCCAGCTGAAGCACTGAAGTCAGTGTCCTTTGGTTTGTCCCTATCCAGGCCTGCTGCTGTGAAGAAGTTGGCAGTTTTTGGAATCCAAGGCCAGTGAAAGCTGAGTCCAAAGATGGCTAGGACCCTGTAGCGTTTGGACGTTTTGAGAGCTGCATGGTGGTTTCCCCACAGAACATGATGAACATGAGGATAGCACCAAGATGGTCTTCCAGAAAAATATCGAAAAATGACCCGTCGGACCAGGGACCACTCATGTTTGGATGATTTTCAGCATCCAACTGTACAATGTGAGGCCCCCAAGATAGCTAAGTTGGCTTATAACTCCAATAACTATGGTTTATGGTACTTATAACTATAGTTACTGGGGCTTATAAACCAACTTATAACTGGGGGGCCTCACATTG
>Ga0126342_10012908_pt1 | contig 14854 bp, 18 predicted proteins | sample Cyp1metagenome_FD_92528 | JGI IMG/M metagenome (GOLD analysis project Ga0126342, IMG submission 92528) | Coral microbial communities from Lord Howe Island, Old Settlement Bay, Australia - Cyphastrea 1 metagenome | ecosystem: Host-associated > Invertebrates > Cnidaria > Coral ... | reverse complement strand
TAAACCCTAAACCCTAAACCCTAAACCCTAAACCCTAAACCCTAAACCCTAAACCCTAAACCCTAAACCCTAAACCCTAAACCCTAAACCCTAAACCCTAAACCCTAAACCCTAAACCCTTTGTGAAGGTAGTGAACCCCCTGGGAACCTTCAAGGGTTCCACTTAAATTGGAACCCTAAACCCTAAAAGTTGTTACTTTGGGTGGCTGGGGTGGGACAACTACGCAGAGCGAGCGCGCTTCGAGCGGGGGGCGTGCCAGCAGATTGACAGCACCCCGCTCACGCGCGACCACTTTTGCACACCCTAAACCCAAAACCCTAAACCAGCTGAATTGTTGTGGAGTGTACACGACACAACAGGACAACTTACTTTAAGGGGCAGCATGACGTTAAAATCAACTTTCTCGTAGATGGACCTAGTTATAACACTAAGGAACCCCAAACCCTGCTGACAAGCCCTGGGTCCAAACGTTAACGTTTTACTTTGGGGGGTCCAAACCTTGAACTTCAACCTTTGGAGGGTCCAACCTTTGGAACGTCAACCTTTGAAACTTCAACCTTTGTGGGTCCAACCTTGGAACCTTAAACTTTGGGGGTCCAACCTTGAAACTTCAACATTTGAAAGGTCCAAACCTTGAAACCTCAACGTTTGGGGGGGGGTCCAAACCTTGAGACCTCAACCTTTGAGGGGTCTAAGCCTTGAAACATTGAAACCTCTTTGGGGGGGTCCAAACCTTGAAACCTCAACTTTGAGGGGTCCAAACCTTGAAACCGCAACGTTTGGGGGTCCCAACCTTGAAACCTCAACCTTTGAGGGGTCAAACCTTGAAACCTGAACATTTGGAAGGGACAAGACCTTAAAACCTCAACCTTTAGGGGGGGCCTGCTGGGAGCCTTCTACCTAGAAAGCGAAGTCGCAGGGAAAAAAAAGGTGACTGACAAAAGTCGCATGTCTTGTCCGAAAGTTGCAAGTCTAGGAAAAGTGACGCAGTTCCACGTTGGGGAAATCCGTCACAATTTTCTTTGCGACAAACAAGAGTGAAAAAGACACGAACAAAATGTGAAAAAGGCGTGAAAAGATGTGAAAAAATGAGAAACTGTGTTTTGTTTCCCTTTGAACATTTTACGCACTTCTCACGCATAAATGTACTGCGTGCATGGAATCCGAAACCCAAAAGTCGCATAGTAGTGGTGAACGTCGCATGAAAAAGTGCGGTTTTACCTAAAGCGACAGGTTTTACAAAAGTCGCAGGAAATTTGCTGCAACTTTGGCGTTCTAGGTAGGCACCTTTTCGGGGCCTTCTTCTGGTGAGCATAAAAACAGAAAAATTCCAAGTACCAAAGCGGAGCTAATTTCAATACTAAAAATTACTGTTTTCCAGTGGCCAGCGCCAAATCCTGACCCTGAACTTTTTTTTTGGCTGCCCTGAACAACATTTAGGAGTCCAAACCTTGAAACCTGAACGCTTAGGGACCCAAAGAATGAAACCTCAACGTTCGGGGGGTCCAAACCTTGGAGCCTCAACGTTTAGGGGGCCCAAACCTTGAAACCTCAACGTTTGGGGGGTCCAAAGCCTGAAACTTCAACCTTTGAGGGGTCCAAACCTTTTATTTTTTGAAACCCTTAATTTCCCCCCAAATAGTGGGGGGTCACGGGGGTTAATAACCCTAAACCCTAAAAGCTTTAGGTCTGGGTGGTTTGGGGTGGGCTGTAACAGCTTGCCGCGCGTGTGTTGGTGCCCAATTGGAAAGAGGGGGGCCGTTAAAGATAAATGATGAGGCCACCCGATCAGATTAGGCACCAACACACAACTCTCAGCGACGCCCTAAACCCTAAACCCTAAAGTGTACACGAGACAACGTTGACACTTAACGTTTAGGGACAACGTAACGTTAAAATCAACTTTCTCTTAGCTGGACCAAATCATAGTAATACAAGGTGCCCCCAAACCTTGCTGACATGCCCTACGTCCAAACGTTAACATTTGACTTTGGGGGGTCCAGACCTTGAACTTCAACCTTTGGGGGGTCCAATCTTTGGAACCTCAACCTTTGAAACTTCACCCTTTGTGGGTCCAACCTTGGAACCTCAACCTTTGGGGGTCCAACCTTAGAACCTCAAACTCTGGGGGCCCAACCTTGGAACCTCAACCTTTTAGAAATCCATGACTTAAACTTCAACCTTTGGGGGGTCAAACCTTGGAGCCTCAACCTTGGAAACCTCAACGTTGGGGTTTTGACGTTTGCTCCACAAGGCTCTCGGTCACGATTTGCGACAAACGGCCGTTTCGGCTCAGTTCTAGAAGAGAAATTCAGTAGCCGGCGGACGGGCCGCCAACTTGCCAAAAATTGCAAACCTCGAAACCTCGACGTTAGGGTATCCAAACCTTGAAACTTGAACGTTTGCGTTGCAACGATTGAGTTTCCATGTTTGGGTCTCAACGTTTGGGTTTCCTTTGGGGGGTCCAACCTTTGGAACCTCAACCTTTGAAACTACAACCTTTGTGGGTCCAACCTTGGAACCTCAACCTTTGGGGGTCCAACCTTGGAACCTCAACCTTTGGGGGCCCAACCTTGGAACCTCAACCTTTTGGGGCCACGCCTTGAACTTCAACCTTTGAGGGGTCAAACCTTGGAACCTCAAACTTGGAAACCTCAACCTTTGGGGGGCCCAACCTTGGAAACCTCAACCTTTGTGCGAACTTCAACCTTTGGGGGGTCAAACCTTGGAACCTCAACCTTGGAGACCTCAACTTTTGGGTTTTGACGTTTGCTCCACAAGGCTCTCGGTCAGGATTTGCGAAAAACGGCCGTTTCGGCTCATTTCTAGAAGAGAAATCCAATAGCCGGCGGACGGGCCGTCCAAACCTTTTATTTTTGAGACCCTTAGTTTCCCCCAAATAGTGGGGGGTCAGGGGGGTTAATAACCCTAAACCCTAAAAGCTTTAGGTCTGGGTGGTTTGGGGTGGGCTGTAACAGCTTGCCGCGCGTGTGTTGGTGCCCAATCTTATCGGGGGGCCTCATCATTTATCTTTAACGGCCCCCCTCTTTCCAATTGGGCACCAACACACAACTCTCAGCGACGCCCTAAACCCTAAACCCTAAAACCCGAAACTGTGTTTGCGTAAGCAAACACGGATCGTTGTCGAGTGTACACGAGACAACGTTAACACTTAACGTTTAGGGACAACGTAACGTTCAAGTCAATTTTCTCTTAGCTGGACCAAATCATAGTACTACAAGGTACCCCCAAACCTTGCTAAGAAGCCCTGCGTCCAAACGTTGGGGGATCCAGGCCTTGAACTTCAACCTTTGGGGGGTCCAATCTTTGGAACCTCAACCTTTGAAACTTCACCCTTTGTGGGTCCAACCTTGGAACCTCAACCTTTGGGGGTCCAACCTTGGAACCTCAAACTCTGGGGGCCCAACCTTAGAACCTCAACCTTTTAGAAATCCACGCCTTGAACTTCAACCTTTGGGGGGTCAAACCTTGGAGCCTCAACCTTGGAAACCTCAACGTTGGGGTTTTGACGTTTGCTGCACAAGGCTCTCGGTCACGATTTGCGACAAACGGCCGTTTCGGCTCATTTCTAGAAGAGAAATTCAATAGCCGGCGGACGGGCCGCCAACTTGCCAAAAATTGCAGACCTCGAAACCTCGACGTTAGGGTTTCCAAACCTTGAAACTTGAACGTTTGCGTTGCAATGATTGAGTTTCCACGTTTGGGTCTCAATGTTTGGGTTTCCTTTGGGGGGTCCAACCTTTGGAATCTCAACCTTTGAAACTACAACCTTTGTGGGTCCAATCTTGGAACCTCAACCTTTGGGGTCCAACCTGGGAACCTCAACCTTTGGGGGCCCAACCTTGGAACCTCAAACTTGGAAACCTCAACCTTTGGGGGGCCCAACCTTGGAAACCTCAACCTTTGTGGGAACTTCAACCTTTGGAGGCCCAACCTTGGAACCTCAACCTTTTAGGGCCATGCCTTGAACTTCAACCTTTGAGGGGTCAAACCTTGGAACCTCAAACTTGGAAACCTCAACCTTTGGGGGGCCCAACCTTGGAAACCTCAACCTTTGTCGGAACTTCAACCTTTGGGGGGTCAAACCTTGGAACCTCAACCTTGGAAACCTCAACTTTTGGGTTTTGACGTTTGCTCCACAAGGCTCTCGGTCAGGATTTGCGAAAAACGGCCGTTTCGGCTCATTTCTAGAAAAAAATTCAATAGCCGGCGGACGGGCCGTCCAAACCTTTTATTTTTGAGACCCTTAGTTCCCCCCAAAGAGTGGGGTCAGGGGGGTTGATATACCTAAACCCTAAGAGCTTTAGGTCTGGGTGGTTTGGGGCGTGCTGTAACAGCTTGCCGCGCGTGTGTTGGTGCCCACCTGGAGAGAGGGGGGCCGTTAAAGACAAATGATAAGGCCCCCCGATAAGATCGGGCACCAACACACAACTTTCAGCAACACCCTAAACCCTAAATCCTTAACCCTAATCCTTTAACCCTAAAATCCTTTAACCCTAAAATCCTTTAACCCTAAAATGCTTTAATCCTAAAATCCTTTAACCCTAAAATCACCAGACCTTAAAAAATAACAAAAATACTATTTTTTGTTTTTCACAGAAGTATTGCCATACCAAACCAGAATTACAACCTAATTCTGAAGATTTTCTCTCTTATTCAACAACCTTCAAAATCACAAACCTTCAAATTCCTTGAGTTTCTTTAGGCTAGAAACATCCTCTTATTTCCCAGTTTAAAAAAAAAACGTTCGAAGAATTTTGCTTTTACGCAGAAAAATCTGGTTTTTGCAGAAGCAAAAACCAAAAAGCAAGCAAGTTCCACCAACAATCAAAACAAGGAACCAAAAAATATACACCAAAATAATACAAGAGCAGGGGGGACAAGAGGAACGATAATATCAAGTATGACGTGGGAGCATTGGGCGGGTGGGGTGAAACAGACTAGGGAGAACCAACCCGAGGAAGAAGATCTCACACAATGTGTTATATGAACCCAAAACCTGCGCGCCTGTACGGGCAAAGCCTTAGCCGTCAGCAAGCGGAGGAGGGCAAGGGGCCTCCATCTGCCCTCCGAGCCCAGTACTACCCTAGGTAAAGCTTTCACGAGGGGTACTACTTGGTAATCCTAAAATAATATTACCCTAAACCCCCGGGTCTGTGCTCTGAAGGGGCGCCCCTGGGAAGTTTGGCCCAAAACGGGCCGTTTCCTGATTGCGGATCGTGAATACAATGCTCCGATCCTTGAGAATACTGAAACTCCTCCAGCGGACCCAAATGCCAATCCGATTCAGCTCTTATCGGCAGCAGGCTTGGCCCATCCCTCAAGCCATCTTGCCATTACGGCAAGCAATCTGGCCCAACATGTTCAACCTGGTGACCTCGAGGATATCTCTGACATTTCGCACTAGGTCTTGGCAATTTTTGACTTCGGCTTTTGACTTCGGACACGCCTCCACTTTTTCTGTAATTCATTTTGCCTCTGGCATTTTGATACTCAGATCCGAGACCAGTTGACCGTATCAGAGCTTTGTTTCACTTGATCGGTGCGTGTTCCGAAAAAGCCCTGCGGCAGCAGGGCGTATGTGTGAACCATCTGAATAGATGTAACACTTCTATTTTGCTTTTCTAGTTTGTAGAGGCAGGGGGACACAGCATTTCACTGGGACTGTGTCCAACGAAGCTACCAGTGAACTGGGATATCCAGCTTGGCCAGCTGGACGTACCTGCATCAGTTTTATTTCCTCGTGATGGGACGTGGCTAACCCAAGAACCACCAAGCCGTTTCCTTTCATTTCATGTCATTTATCCACGGTCGTTTTCAAACAGCTTTCAAACCAAACTCGAACCGATGATTTTCAAGTCAATGTCAGGTGGGAATGATTTGACTCTTGCATCTAACACCAGTCATGACGACGGAAACTTTTCGAGCTTTCTCGGGTCTGTTCACCGACCCATTCCTGTCAGGTATAACTGGATTGCTTTGCACGTAGGAGGCATTCCACATCAGAATTCGCAAAGCTTGTTCTGAGCAAGTGTGTGAGAGTTGTGTGTGAGTAAGTTGTGTGTGGGTAAGTTGTGTGTGAGAAAGTTGTGTGTGAGCAAGTTGGGTGTGAGCAAGTGGTGTGTGAGTGAGTAAGTCGTGTTTGTGAGAGTTGTGTGTGTGTGAGAGGGTTGTGCGTGAGTAAGTTGTGTGTGAGCAAGTTGTGTGTGGGCAAGTTGTGCGTGAGTAAGTTGTGTGCTGTGTGTGTGTGTGAGGGTTGTGTGTGATCAAGTTGTGTGTGTGTGTGAGAGTTGTGTGTGAGTAAGTTGTGTGTGTGTGTGTGTGGGAGGTGTGTGTGTGTGTGAGAATTGTGTGCGAGTAAGTCGTGTGTGAGTAAGTTGTGTGTGTGAGTAAGTTCTGTGTGAGCAAGTTGGGTGTGAGCAAGTGGTGTGTGTGTAAGTTCTGTGTGAGCAAGTTGAGTGTGAGCAAGTGGTGTGTGAGTAAGTTGTGTGTGAGCAAGTTGTGTGTGAGGAAGTTGTGTGTGCGAGAGTTGTGTGTGAGCAAGTTGGAAGGAGGAGGCGGCGGGAGGAGGAGGAGGAGGCAGGAGGCAGGCGGGAGTGCACAACCAAAAACAAGAACTGCACACAAAGATGCGGGGAAAAAGATGCCCAGAGCTCACCATCTTGTGGCCGCGGAAGCAAAGCTTCCTCAAGAGGTTCACCCACAGGTACCCCCACGGGCGCTGCGTCCACACAAGCCATCCCCGGATCGCTGGGTGGTGCTCCTGCACGATCAACTGGTATAGACAGGCTTAAACCTGCACACAGGGCCAGCAAAGGTGCCTTGTGCGCCACACGCCCAGCGAAGGCTAACTAATAAATCCCGACCAGCCCGAAGCAAGCAAGTCCAGCCAGCCCAGCCAGCAAGACACAAAGCATCGCCGCAACACCGCAAACGAAAAGGCGAAAATCCAATGGAGAGATCGTCGAATTAACTTGGCAACCAAGGCAATTTCCTTTCCAACTTTAGACGACGTGACATGCTATCAGGCCTTTTTAGCAAGAATCAGCCTACGGACATGAACTCATTTCGTCATCTAGTTTGTCTTTGACTTCGCGCCATGAATGATATCGGTGTTTTGCCGGCAGCTCGTTGATCCCAAACACACCAAAGGAACTTCTTGCAAGCCATCAATTGCCGATGGCAAGTTCTTATTGCTCGATTTGCGTTGGCCGCTCTACTGTGTCTTTCTGATTTCTTGTTCCGGAAAAGCCTTCTTCCACCGTCTGTTGAGGGCCTAATTTGAAATCACACAACAGTGTCGTGTCTCTCCCCGAAAGACTCAAAGTGGCCCGTCGAATTACCGATGGCGCAGAAAAAAAGCCCCGAGCCCAACTGCCAAAAAAAACGCAGCCGACAACCGATTAATGATCGTTCATGAGGTGCCAAAAGCCGGCCGAGAGTAACCGCTCTTCTGCAAGAGCCTCGTCTCAGAAATCAATCAAACTTGACACATGTTGAGGCAAATGGGACTCCTTTGCAGAGAGACCTTAGACGGGGGAGTGCTCTCCGTGTGCTAAAAGCAAGAGGAGTATGGGTCCCTAGTGTACACTTTTTATACCAAATCCTCACCGGATTCCGGCCCCCCAAAACCGTAAAGAACAGACATGAAGGATCCTACAAAACCGATCCCTCTGGCCACTACAAAACCAAATACCTTAATTCAGAGGACGAGAGGAACAGCCTGCCAAAATTCTGAGCTACCCCGCTCTTGAATCCCATTTCCAACGCGTGCTATGCGGTCAAGCCAACTGTGAAACTCTTGGCATGGCTTTTCCTACCACAGATACAAACAGAGAGACTGGATCGACTTGGCATCCTGACTGTGGAAACTGTACCATCGGCTTGGCTCTGCCACATGCTACTACTTAAACAACCATGACAAGGTGCAACCGGTGCAACGGGCAGAAATCACTTCAAATTTCTTTCCAAAGGTCTCACCGCTAAGCAGCAGAACAATGTCCAGTTTAAGACGATCAGCCCTCGTTCCATCTTTCATTGGCACATGGTTCTGCCATGACAAAGGTTTAATGTCGTGGCACACATCGTGGCACCAGTTCGTGCCCCTGCTGGGATTCGATGCCCTTCTGAAGCAAAAAACACAAACACATCAGGGATGCATCATAAACAAGTAACAAGCACATCATGCCTGCACAATGGCTAACCACTACAGCAGCTTACAGCATCTTCTGCTTGCATCGTCTGCAAATCCCAACGCATTCGAGCTTTCATGGCTCATAGCCTCACGGCAAGTTTGAAGCGGCGGTAAAATAGAAAACGAGCAACTTTGTTGGAACGGACTCCTTGTCGGCAAAATTTTTAAGCTCTGGGATCTCTGAAGACAGTCCGCTTCTTACAGGTGGGATATGTTTCCGGCCCAGCCTGTGAGAAAAGTTTCCTTGCATGCAGCGTTGGCTCGGCTGCGGCGACGCCTCGAGTATTGCAAGCAGGTTGGTTTCCTTGCACATGAGAAAGGCCGCCAGAAAATTCACAGCAAAAACTCAGCGCAAAGCTGAACTGCGGGTCACTGGCTCCACCTCGCAAGCAATATCTGGCTTGCCCGCACATCTACATATTTTTTTGGCATTATTTCGCAAAATTGTGTGACTGAAACTCTGACCCTTGCCTACAAGAAGGGCGGTTGGTGTTTTTGCTATGTGACGCTCTGTAGGGCTTTGGGTTCGAAGCAAGTTCAGCGTTGCTTTGTATTTTTTTGAAGTTGTTCACTCATGCTCATGCGCAAACTTTCCTTCAAGCAAATCAAGTCAATGGGTCAGTGGGGTCTTGCTTGCATTCTTCTGCTCTTGTTGCTCCCTGCATACTTCCCAAGACTCTGCAACTAAGATCGCTGCAATCATTTGATGCGGCGATGGCGGCCGGCCAATCTCATTCTGGCTCTGGAAGGGCCCCTGCCAAAGCTGAAAGAATTGAATAGGATTAGTTTTGAGCACGCGACTGAGGTTCGCATTTCAAAGAGGCCTCTATCAGTCTATGCCCACGGAGAAAACACAACAATTGTAGTCAATTTTTTGCATGTCCCAATGTCGTGTTTCGCACCAATTATTAACAAGTTTTATGGTGATACTTCTGAAAAAATGTCAAGACCGTGCAATTGCATGATTGACATTCTGTCCATGCCATGCTTATTAATTGGCCTTTTCCGTAAATGCCGGTGCTTGATCAGGGTGCTCACTCTGGGCTGCGGCATTTTTCCTGTAAATTTCCGTATGAAGTGGCCCTTGTGAAATCTTGACATGTGTTTCGACTGGGCAGGCTCGCGCAAAGTGTTCGTCTATGTTCTGGGCCCAATCTGGGCCGCAGCATTTTTCCGGTAAATTTCGGTATAACGTGGCTCTTCTGATGTCTCTTTTGACGTGTGGACATGCATTTCGACTGCGCAGGCTCGCACAAAGTGTTCGCCCGCGTTCTTTGCCTAATCTGGGCCGTGGCATTTTCCTGTAAATTTCCGTGAAAGTGTGTCTCCTCTGATGTCCCTTGTGACATCTGGACATGCATTTCGACGGCATAGGCTCGCACAAAGTGTTCGTCTGCGTTCTGGGCCCCATTTGGGCAGTGGCATTTTTCCTGTAAATTTCCGTTTAAAGTGGCTCGCGTGACCTCTCCAGGTGCATTTCGACTGCGCAGGCTCGCACAATCTGTGCGGCGCGGTCTTGTGATCGGTCCTCCTCCTCCTCCTCCTCCTCAGTATCATTATCTTCCGCCTCCTCCACACAATTCTCAACATCATCCTCTTCCCCCCTTGACATCATCATCCTCAACCTCAGCATCCTCCACCTCATCATCCTCCACATCATCACCCTACACCTCATCATCCTCCTCAACATCCTCAACGTCATCATCTTCCGCCTCTTCAGCATCATCATTCTCAACATCATTATCTTCCTCCCTGTTGGCATTATCCTCAACATCATCATCTTCCACCTCATCTTCCGCAACACCATCCTCCTCCACGTCATCTTCCGCAACATTATCATCCTATCTATCCTCCTGCTGGACATTATAATCCTCAACATCATCATCCTCCACCTTATCATACTCAGCTTCATCTCCGCAGTTTTGCCCTCATCCTCATCCTCCTCAACATCATCATCCTCCACATCATCATCCTCCGCCTCATCTTGCACAACATCATCCTCCTCCACCTCATCCTCCGCAACATTATCATCCTCAACATCATCGTTCGCAACATTATCATCCTCATGGTCCTCATCCTCATCTCATCCTCATCATCATCATCATCGTCATCATCATCATCATCGTCATCATCATCATCATCCACCTTGTCATACATTATCCTCCGGCTCCCCCCACACGGTTTGGGGTCTCTTGCCGGGAAAATTTCTGTATGTTTCCGTTTCCGTTTCCATTTCCATGTCCATGTCGCTCGCCATTGACTATGTTATATTGTATACATAATTTGTTTTCGAAGATTTTCATTTCAATGTCCAATATGTTTTCTGGGTTTCCATGTCCATGCCTAGATGTCCATGTCCATGTTTTTTAACCATTTGTTGTCGGGATGTTTTTCATTCTCTGTTTTCTTCCATGTCTATTTTCGTGGCAGGCCTGGCGCTTGGTGACATCCACGCTCAGTTTTGTGGCAGGCGTGGCGCTTGGTGACATTGATGCTCGCTTTGTGCAGCAGGCGTGGCACTTACGGCCGTGGTCGGCTGTGACGCCGCGGTCTTTTGCGTGGAAGATGTGGCATGTGGTGACATGTACGCTCAGTTTGTGGCAGGCGTGGCGCTTGGTGACACCGACGTCACTTTCGTGTGGCAGGCGCGGCGCTTACGGCACTGGGCTGACTCTTGTGGCGCGTTTGGTCGCCTGTGGTCGCTGTGACGCCGCGGTCTTTTGCGTGGCAGACGTGGCTCGTGTGGCAGGCGCGGCCCTTACAGCACTGGGCTGACTCTTGTGGCGCGCTTGCTAGCCTGTGGTCGCTTTGGCGCCGCGGTCTTTTGCGTGGCAGGCGCGGCGCTTGGTGACATCCACAACATGGGGCCAGGCCTGTACGAGCTTGTTCGCATGCGTCTGAGTTGCGTTGGCATTTCGAGCCTAAAACTTGGTCACTGACCTATCCTGTTTGTGCACTAGCCCCGTAAGATGGAGGCCCCGGGCTATGTACGGCAAGCCGGGGCGGCATGAACACATCGGACTGGCTTTTTGTCTTGGAGCTGGTTCCAAAATGGCTACGTCGAATTGTGCGCAGTTCGGTTCTGTGGGGTTTTAACTCAAACGAAGATTTGGCAAATCCTACCTGGTAGAGGATACGCGGCAGTTCCTCGAAGACCGAGCCGAGGTTGCATCAGAAACTCCGTGAGTATCCAAGCTGGAAGGTAACCGTGCAGTCGAAGGATGAAACCACAACTCTCTGTGTATGCAATATACTATGTGTCTATATGTTTACGCGCGACCGCCAGCTGGGACCATTGCGCCCAGGTGCATCGCTAGCAGGTACGTTTGCACGACAAACTGGAAAGGTCTTCGTTGGCCCAAACCCTCCAGGATGTCTCTGGGCTCCCTGCATGTGTGGACATGTGTAAACTACCATGCCCTGTGTTGGAAGGGGTGCACACACACATTATGACATCAGAAGCCTCTAGGACGGAGGTTTTTCATGTTCTTGCTTTATGATTTTGATATGATTCAGATATGGTTTGTTGTTATGGTTTGTTTCTGGCGTGGTTTTGCAGTTGTGATTGCGGGTGAGTTTAGAAAGGAAGGAAAAGGCAGGTGAGTTTAAAAAATGCATGCACTTGGAAATACCACTATCACAGCACCCTGGTGTATTGACCTCTTCAATTCTGACGTGCTTTCCCCCCTGTGTACCCGCTTTGTAAGGAGTTTTACAGAATGTACTAAGAGCCTCCTGTTCATTCAAGCCATTTTGGTTTCAAAAGGCAGATACTATTTGCAGCATTCAGTGCATGATTTTGTTTGCGTTTTCTAGAAATGGGTCTGTTGGTGTATCAAGCAACCCGCACACATGTGCACAACGGTGACCAAAGAAAGCCAAGTTGAGGCTACGGAACGCGACTTCTCCCATCACCTGCAGATACAGCAGCTCACACAATGAACCAGGATATTGCAGCAAACAGCCACGCACTAGCCATGTACCAAACACCATGCGCAAGCACCCCAGGATCCCCAAGACGAGCATAGCTGACGCATGCCGCATTCAATAAATACAAGCGAAGAATAATCTGGGCCAAGCGCCAGGACCGTCTCAACATGATGCAACCCCAAAGGTAACATTGCCAACTCTTACTAGGGCGTGGTAGCTTCCTTTTTAAAGAGTCATTGAATTCACGCCGCCAGCCACCACTATTTGATGCACTGGAGCACAGCTAGCCTCGGTGACCTTTCGCGACAAGAAGCCCACACAAAGATACAGATCTGCTCCCTGTTCCCAAATTCTGTCGGAAGTTGTCCTGAACCAGCATGGATTGGCAGGGTGCAGGTAGCGAAGGAGAGGCCTGCCAGAAGTACAACGTTCACAAATAAGCTCCAATGTCATCCTGTGTCATCCCACACAGCATGAAGATCTGAAACACATCATCACTTATTCTTATTCTTTGATGCTTTGTGTTTGCAATGTTCTTGTCTGAACGCACGTGAACTTGTAGAACCACTGCCTCAAACTAACTATGCTAACTATGCAGCAAGAGAAGCAGTGCAGCTACAGCAGGTAGCAACTGCAAAGAAAAATGTAAACCAATCTCCGCCGACGATCAACAACAACGTACCACACGTGTGCCTGCATGGGTTTCACATGCTGGGAAGAAACAGAGACGTGGTTGCATCATGCGATGTGGTCAGCAAACGGATTTTGATGACAAGCATGCAAGTTTGCCCCCTGCATGATACGCGTGGCGGACACACGTGTGAAATTGTTGCACCAGCACGCGTGCATATGCGTACAGCTATTTCTTGGCACCTTGCTGCAGAAACGTATTTGCATTGCATCATCATGCAAAGGACAGAAGCACTGGCCAGTTTGTTTGAAACAGAAAGAGAACAAACCGCAATGCGAACCGGCAGGGATACCTGAGAAAAACAATGCACTCCGTTGGGAACCAACGTGATCTAATCTAATCTGATTTGTTTCTGTCCAAAATACTCAGATAACAAGCGAATGTCTGTGAGAACAGCCTGCAGGCACCACAAGTCAGTGACCCCATGTGTAGAAGTAGCACGACAATCATAGCGGACATAGCTGGATATAGTAGAGCAAACCAAACACAAGACCTGATACAGGGAGAGTACCAGCCAAACTTGCGGCAGGAACAAACTAGCATCCCAAGATGCAACGAAAGATAGGCAGATGCGCAAACAGATTCGGCAGGAACACCGGACATTGCATCCCATGACGAGAAAATACAAGCGGAAAAACATTTCTGGTAAATCTAACTTGAGGCCAGGGGGGAGGTACGAAAGCTAGCAGGTCTGGGGTAGGGTGGTAACCGTAAAGGGGGATTAACAAGGTGAAGTCGGAATGCGGCAACGGTCTCACGCGATTTTTTGGAGTTGCTGCAAGTCACAAACAGTGCCAATCTCTTGATGTTGATGAGGTTTCTGAACAGAACGATGAAGGAAACTGATGATGACGAAAGTGGTGGTAACAGGAATGAGTTGATGACGACGATGATGAGGATGAAGAGGATGAAGAGGATGATGAGGATGATGAGGATGATGAGGATGATGAGGATGCTGAGGATGCTGAGGATGAGAATGAAGATGAAAATGAGGATGATGATTGATGATAATTATGATGAGCAGGGCTTTTGCGGGGTTGCAAAATCTATTGGGTCCAGCAAGCGAAAACCCCCCCAATGCAGTAATCGTCTCTCGCCAAGTGTTGTAAACAAAAGAAAGGTAATATCAAGAAAAATACGCCCCCCAAATGGAAGCCCGAATCCGCATAAAGATGTTCAAGACAACGCAACAAATGTATGGTGATGATAGGGATGACGATGATGATGATGATGATGTTGTTGATGATGATGGTGTGGATGCTGCGAATGATGGAGATTATGATGATGATGAGGAGGTAGATGATGAGGAGGATGAGGATGAGGATGATGATAAGGATGTTGTTGATGATGCTGATGACGATAATGATGCCGATGATGACGAGGAGGAGGAGGAGTAGCAGGAGGAGGAGGAGGAAAATAATTATTATCATTTGGAAGTCGGCAAGTTTCCGATGATGATTTTATAAACTTGTTGGTTGGTTTACTGAACATGACGTCCGGAGCATGAAAGACTGAAGAGGACGACCCTATACCTGCAGGAAACCAATGGCCCAGCGGGACCCGAGGATGAGGATGCTGATCAACGACGAGGAGGACGAAGAGGGTGAGGAAGATGAAGATGATGATGATGATGATGTGGATGATGCGGATGATGGGGATGATGATGGTGAGGATGAGGAGGGTGAGGATGAAGATGAACATGAGGATGATGACCCTCTACCAGCCGGAAACCTCCTCTCGCTGGGGCTCGGGGGGGACCAGGGGGGGGATGAACCTGGGCCTGCCAGTGGGGGAGGGGTAACAGGGGGAGGGGGTGAGGTAGCTATCCCCGGAGGGAGCCCTGGAATCTACGAAAACGTCTAACAGCGCAAGCTGCACTCTTTTCTACGCGGAAATGCGGTAGTCTTGAGCCAGCGAAGTGGCGCAGTGGAAATCCGCCCGCACCGAAGGTGCTGGGGCGTGATCTTCCGGATGGCACTCGTAAAAAGGTTACAGGTTTACCTGGGGGGGGGGGGCC
>Ga0126342_10012907_pt1 | contig 14855 bp, 14 predicted proteins | sample Cyp1metagenome_FD_92528 | JGI IMG/M metagenome (GOLD analysis project Ga0126342, IMG submission 92528) | Coral microbial communities from Lord Howe Island, Old Settlement Bay, Australia - Cyphastrea 1 metagenome | ecosystem: Host-associated > Invertebrates > Cnidaria > Coral ... | reverse complement strand
TTTTCCATCCAACTGCGTGCGCATAGTCCACACGGCTGCAGTCAACTGATGGTTGGCCATTGCCTTCTGTCAGTGAATGCTGCCACGAAAAGATGCAAGTAACACTTGCATTCCAATCTCCCAGTCCTTTCCCCATTTTTTCCAGACTCAAGGTCGTCTTTCACTGTGAGAAGAGATTGTACCATTGAGAGGTAGGAATTTGGGCGCGCTGAAACTGCATTGCATTCTCAAAAACATTGGAAAAACACTTTGCCACATCGAGGATCAGTTGGCGGCCATTTGAAGTCAGGAGTTTCATGTATTGTAAAGCCATGACTTCTTGTACGTATATGTCCATCATTCGTGGATTGGCCCAACGCCCTCGTCTTCTGCAGAGTTCCGCATTTTCAGTCATTTGGATAATGAAAGTCGCTCCACCGCTCCGAAGAGAGCCAAGATCAAGGGCCTTCGGGTGTGATGGATTTTCCGAAGGCAGTTGCAAGGCACGCAAAAGGCTTTTGAAACGATTTCGAAGCGTCTGGGGCCCCAAAGGCCATAGTCGCTCTGTCTCAGGGATCTTGGCAAAGGCAAACTCGATGACTTTTACCAGGTCGCTGCTATCAGCCTTTGCTGTCTGATGTCTAGCATAGGTGAAGCGATTCTTCGGTTCCTTGATTGACAGTAATGCAAAAGGGACGGAGCCCCCCAAATCAGAGGGCAGAAGCAGATCTCTCCGCAATGCTCCCAGGAGCTCCCCCGGTCTCAGCAGAGCGCCAAAGCTAAGGGCTAAACACCCTGCAACTCTCACCCATCCCCAAAGTAGAGATAGAGTGATCATAGCTATGAGGATCGCAGGTGGCATTGCAACATGGTGAGTGCTCGGTTCACTACGCACCCACGAATACCCAAGGTCCCAACTTTGCTGCAGCATCCGTCGTAACGCCGGTTTCTTCGAAGAAAGACTGTTCAATGTTTCTGCATATTGGTAGTATGATTTTCCAGCGTCATACAGAAGCCGCCCATATTTAACCAAGACTATGTTGATCTCGTCTATGCACGCCTGATGATTCGCCAGCATAAAATCCAGGTCATAGCCCGCGCCAAAAGCCCAGTTTCGAAAAGCCTCCCAAAAACGCTCTCTAGCCTTTACTGTGGTCTCTGTTACCTGTCGTCCCAGTTGCAGTGGGGCTTTCTGGCTGCGCAACGCAGCTTTTCTCTTCTCTCCAGGTGTTGCTGCATACAGTGGAGCTGCCATGGCTCCCATGCATGAACTAGAAAGCACCCCAGCAAGCACAGCACCCTGCAGCGAAGGGAAGTAAGACAGAGAACAAAAAGCCAGACAAAAACGCAAAGGGGGCGCAGAAAAAATGGGCCCGGTATTCCAAATCCAGCGGCCGGATCTGGGAGTTAGGCATACGAGAAACAACAAGGCAATAATACATGAGATCAAAAAAGAGGTGTTGCTGGCAGTTGGACCTTCACCTGGGTACCCTTTACTGCTGTCAAACTCAATATTTGAGTTTCTCCAATGATCAAACCAGGCTGCAGGTTTAACCTCGCCCTGGCGAAAAAGGCTGCGGTCATGCAATTTCAGAGTCTGAGGCCCCAACATGAGTAAAACCAGGCGAACCCAGTTTGATGCCCATCGCTTGAGTTTTGGCAGGGCTGCCAGGTCAAAAATCTCATCACGAGTCCACCTGCAAAGCTCTAGGGAGCTACCTGCCGGTCTGGGGGTCCTATCCCTGGTGGGATCATCAGCAACATTTAAACGGGTTGGAGAGTAAGGGATATTCAAATAGATCCCAGCAGCCACGCAAAGTGCCCCGACACGTCGGAGTACGGGTCCTAGTCCTCTAGAGGCAGTTCTACCCTTGACGGTGGCACATTTCACAACGTTGGAATCAACCATCACACATACTCGAATAGGTGTGGACTCCTTGGCAATGAGATTGCACAGCTTGAGGAGAGAGGCTTCCTCCAGTATGTTGATATGTGACTGCTTTTTGAACTTCCAAACCCGCCTGGTCCTCCAGGTTGAGCTGATCATGACCTCGTTTGCAAGCTGACATTCCAGGCCTCGGACCTCTAAATCGCTCCTCTCACGCACGGCTCTGCGAACGGCAGTAATGCCCTCATAAAGCACTTTGGCTATCTGTGAGGCAAGCTTATCGGTGTAAGTGGCTGATGCTTTGGTGAAACCTCCTTCCACAATCAAATGCCCTTCTGTGCATGTGCACCTCTGTGCAAGGGTTCTCATGTTCAGTCGCAATCCTAAGAATCTGAAACTCTTTAGGTGTGGGCTACCAAAGCGGCAAGAGTCTGTTCGGACTTCCTGACTCTGTGGAAGGCCTGATAGAATCTTCCAGGCTGGAAGGTGCTTGGTGTAAGCTGCGTATGGGATTTCAAAAATTCCACAGCAGTCATTTCTGGCTCCCACATACAGTAGTTGCAAACCCCTCATGGCTAAAAGAGTCCCAGTCCTAGTTTGTGGTTCATAAGGCTGAAAACCAAACGGATGCTCACGACTTCTCAGTCTTGGCTTCCTCATGATGCTGAAAGTGGTGCAAGGAGGGCTGATGAAAAGTCCAAGGATCCTACGTTCTTTTACCAGGTAGGTTAACCAGGACATGACATGCTGCTGTCTGAGATCCAACTCCTCGCTAAAGCTGAGATCTATTGGAGGCCCACAGGAGATACCCATGTCATGTAGAAAAGACGTGACCTTTGCAGCCCCGGCATACACCTCAATAAACTCAAAGGAAAAGGCTAATGGACGGGGGACTTCATTTCTGGCAAAACGGATATCCTTCTCTTCCAGAGCGTCTAACCTCTTAAGGACTACTTCTACTGGAGAAAGCAACCTGGAGTAGGCACCTTTAGACCGGGAGGTGCGCCACAGCACTTCAGAGGTTCTGGGTGTGACATCCGCTTCCAACACCGCCCCCTTTTCGATTGAGGCATCAGTGCAATACACTTTCCGTGCAAAAGGGGCTGCTATGTCACATACTGCAAACGGCATGAGCACCGACAATAGGACTAGCTCATCAGCAATCTTCCTGGACAATGGTAGGAGCTTAGGGTCATTCTTGCTGTATCTATCGGCATGTACTAGATGAAAACTCTCGTTCAGCAGGCCCATAAGGCTCCTTCTATAGCCTAGCATGGATACCCAACCCCCCAAAAGGCACAAGTGCAACGAATCAGTCGTGTGCTTGGTTTGGCACAACAGAAGAGTCAGGTGCGACAAAGCCAACCTCTTCTCCGGTGGCGCTGATACCAGGGCAACCCCATCTGCAAGGAGCTGTTCACTCCCATTAATGAAGGCCCCGATGACCTTGGCTTGGAAGGTGGCAACTATGTCTTTATGGGGGGAAGGCCTTTAGGTCCTATGGAAATAGCAAAGTAATCATCTATTACCAGGCCTTCAGCTTCACAAGGGGATCTTAGGGGCCTACTAGAGGTCATCCGGCTATGGGGGCCTAACAAATCAAAGGTCTGCAGCAAAGCGGTGTGAGCAGCAGTGGCTACCTCAACTCCGCTATGGTCACCTTGCAGTATCGATCTAAAACAGGCCCACACAAAACCATCCCCAGGCAGGAGGCTCTCCTGGCTAGCCTGGCTCTGCAAGTTATCTCCATGATTTGCCCTGTCATATTTCTTCCTGCTATCCAAAATGAGAAACTGGGCATAAGCTCCGGTATTCGCAACTTCGGACATGGGAATGGCTGGACCAACAGTGTTCAGCAAGGCTTTACTGCGCGTAGCCCTTAATTGATGGTAGAAATCTTTTCGATCTGTCACGGATATGTATAGGCGACTGCTATGCGGATCCAAGTACAAATCACAGAAATCTGGGCCAGCTGGCAGCTCCGCACTGGGTCCTATCACCTTGCACTCCCTTGCATTCTGTTCTCTGCGATCCCCAATCTGGCGATGGGTGTCTCTGTCTTTTCTAGCGCCAAAAATACGGACCAGGGACTCAGGGTGCACTCCCTCCTTGTGAAGCAGAAGCAAGCCTAGTTTATCCCACTTTCTGGCAAGGCAGCCTACTGTTTCAGGCGCATCCCTGATGACAGGCGCTGCGGAGGTTTCCAGGCCATGTTGCAACAAGCTAGGGTCACGAAAGGGCATGCATGTCTCATCGTCCAAATACTCAGTGGGATCCCAAGAAGCTCGTCCATGCAAGGTTATCTTTTCTGGGCCTAGGTCATGATAAGGTTTCAAAGCATCATGCACTCCATCATTTTTTGGGACCTGATGTTCCTCCAAGGATTTGTCATAGGGATTTGATCTGGGCCCCAAAGCAGCTATGGCATCTGTCAGTTCGCTGATACGAGCAACAAGCTCGGGAAAACGTCTGCCCGCCTTGGGAAGGTTGTCTACCACAACGGACTTGTCCGCTTTCAAGAGGAGCCTGACACGCTGGAAGAAGATCTCATGGCATGCACTGGGCTCCCTCCTAAGTAGTTCCATGTCTCCATGACGACCCTGTGAATACCAATAATTGAAAGCACTGACAATCACATGCAGGGCCCTGCTCTCATGAACGGTATGCCTAACCTTGGCAGAGCTACTATAGGGCATCCTCCCGTACAGCCCAAACATAGGCAGTGGGATGGGAAAGAAAGTCGGTGTCGCCCTTCGAGTTAACCTGGAAGAGCGAGACAGCTGGATGGTTCTATGCAGATAGGCGGCAAAAGGCGTTTTACTTCTGAGCACATGTGAGGTCAGCTCTGCACACCACTTCGGATGGGTCAGTTTCTGCCCGGCTAGCGCATCAAAATTCGAACACCCTATAGCATTGTCTCCCTGCCCAGGAGCATTTTGTTCGCTCTCAAAACAAGAAGACTGCCTATGCTGCGGTTCATGCAAAAAAGAAAATTCGGGAACACTGGATACACCTCCGGATGGAGGAACTTGCACTGTAGGCTCACTAGCGACTTCTAATTTCGGGCCGCAACACAAAAGCCTCCGGCTATGATTAGTTCGGGATTTGGCCTTAGGCTTTTTTGGAACGGCTGTACGGGAAACGGTCCCGTCTAGCCCCTCAGGGCTTGCATTCAGCTGGCTTTTGGCTGGGGCTCTGACCCCGCCTTCGGCTTCTTTGGAAACTTTGGCCGCCGAGGTGGCGACCCTGTCCCGGACGTGTCCGGTGGGCTCTTGGGAGTCCCCGGGTGCTTGGTGACACTGGCTTCACAGTTTTGGCTTCCGTCTTGCGGGTGGTTATTAAATCCACTTCCTTGAGATAGGCTAACGCTACTGCTGCCCAGGGGCCTGGGACTAGTGCACCGAAAGGACGGCCTAAGGAGGACACCCTCACTGGCTTCTCGGAGAAGACATGGTGTGGTGGTTCTTCCAGCAGGGATAATACATAGGCTAGATTCCAATCCCCATCTAGGACCGACTGTTCTACACAAACTACTGTCAAGGCGAGGAACTCCTTCATCATTCGGTGCACTGTCCATCATGTGAGCTAACAGCCACATCAACATGCCCATCTCCGGTTTCGCCTTGTACCCGCCAAACTTCTCCAGGTACTCGCACATGGAAGCCCCCCCCAACATGAGATCCTCCTCCGTCTTGGGAAGCGGTTTGCTTGGACTGAGCTTCCGAAACAGCTGCTGTTGTACTTGAACAAAAAAGTTGCTCGTGTCCGCTGAAAGCTCCTGTTGCAGACGCTCTCTTCGTGCAACGCCTTTTGTACTCAAGCTGGCGCCGCTGCTGGAGGCGGCAGATAGATCGGTCAGGGCATCTCCTGTTGTAAGATGGGCTACTAAGGTCGACAGGGCTGCCGACTGCTGCAATAGGGCTCTGGACATAGGGTCCGGCTGCATCTCCATGTCTTCCAGCGTTTCACCTGTATCGGGAATGGCAAGGTTTGCTGCAGATGCAGCAACAGCTTTTGTTTTTGGAGGCGGACCCACCAACTGAGCCACCTTTGGAACTGCGGGCATCGGGGTCGCCCCCAAGCCAACGGATGCATCTGGCAGACGTGGTGCAACATGCCCTCCATTGGGCGGCTCTGCGGCATGAGTGGCAAAAGAAGCTCTGTGGGATAGTAACATCTCCTGTTGCTGCATGGCCATCATCTTGACCTGAGCAGTCAGGGTCTCCACCTGCACAGCCAAATTTGCGGCTGTGACACGTTTGGCAGTCTTTTTGGGAGCTGCCTTCGGGGTGGCAGGCTCCTCTCGAGCGCTGTGAAAATTTGCTCTGGGCACATCACCTAGAGATTCTAGCCACCTTCGAATGTCTGCCAGGGACTCCTTGACGTCAACAATTGCCTCGAGCCTCTCCGGATCAAACGGCTGAATGACAGCGCTCGGATCAGTCACCGGGTCATACTGTCGCAAATAACCTAAAATGTCATCAGAGAAATCAATTGCAAGATACCTGGACTTTGCGGGCACTCGCTCTACATTTCCCTCCTCATCCTCTTCCAGCAGTGAAGCTTCGAATTCAGCTGAAGGCCCAAGCAGAGAGTCTTCATCTGGGGACACTGCTGATTCGAGCAAGGCATGCGGAATTATATAATCACTAGGGATGGCCAGTAAGATTCCGCCTTCACGGCTCATCACTGGGATCGACATGCAGCTGGCAGGTGCATCAAGTGAAATGAATTCTCCGGGCAGATTCAAAACTAGCAAAATGCTATCATCCCCGGCTCCAGGGAACTTCAATTGCGATTTGAGCATGATAGCAACGCAGGGATCGGCACTCCTGCGGCCAGGCAATAGACCTCCACCTCAGCAAGTGTCTCAAAAACCTCGCAAATCAGATGCTGGTCAGCCAGAGGTGCAATCCTCTGGAAATCTCGCCTGGTGACGGTGCGGAACGGGTTTGGGTGCTCACTCCTAAGGACTATCCAGTGCTTCTTGTTCAATCCAACAGGTGCCTCTCTAGGAGTATATTCGGTATGGGTGCTCAGAGCAACACTTTTAACCCTTTCTGCAACCTCAGGAGACTTCTTTGACAGGCCCCCCTCAACGAACTTGAACACAAAACCCGGTACAGAGCCAGGTCCGTCTTCTGGTCCTAGGTACCTAGTCCTGGCAGTTTCACTAGAAAAATGCTCTGGAAAGGGTGTCCTGGCAAGTTCCTCGATCACTAGGGCAAAAGTATCAGCCCGGGGCTGATCTGGTGCTGCCTCTGGGGTCGGCCGACTAGGCTGGGCTGAGAAGGCACTGGCCAGATCACTGGTGGCTATGGTGAGTCGGTCCACTGACGCAATCAGGCGTTCAATGGCCTCGTCGCTCATGCAAGTACCCTGACAGGCGGTTCAAAGCTCTATCACCAGAAGAAGGTGCTGGAGAAGGATGCTGGCTTTGGGTTTGTGAAATCCACGTAGTCCAGATGAAGTGACAGATATAAAAGGATAGGCAAATTCCAATCAGGAGGCCACAAACAACACCCAAAGCAAAGGCCGGCAAAAAGGATGACCCACAATGGAAAGGGCAGGACAAACTAAGGGAGGCCTCACGAGCAACAGCAATCCAAGACAGCACCCGATCTACCCACATGCATTGAACTTGAGGTGGAAAAACGATCACAGAAGTCATGAATAAAGAATCATATAATGTATATACATATCATATGTATATATACATATACATATATACACATTCATACATTATGTGTCTTGGACGGAAACTGCAAAAATGAGTGTGCAAACACAAATCTCGCGGGTTTTGGTTAACTGCTACGCACATTGACCTTCCATACCTCTGGGTCAGGCACCTTTTCAGGCTTGCTACCCATGCTTTGAACCATGGTACCGCAATGGTACCCCGTGGTTGACCCCTCCACAAAAATGGCTGAATGCAGCGGAAGCACGGTCGAGAGGTCCAACTTCCATTTCTGGATAAAGGCCTGAGACCAAAATGGGCCCCATTTTGCCGAACGAAGTCAAAACCCATGGAATCAATTTTCCGAAGACCAGAACTAAATATAGTTGGGATTGACGGATGCGAAATGATGTGAATATCCAAAAAAATATGCAAGATATGGTAGAATAAGTTCTGATCCATTCCCGTATAGACTGCAAGAAAATAAAAATGAAGTCATGTACCAGATATAAACGGATATAATGCCATCTCCCTAAGGTGAAATTCAAAAAAAACAACTAGACTCAGTACCAAAGCCAGGGGCTTTTGGGGGTGACAATCTGCAAGGCCAAATGTTTAAGCAACGAAAAATTTCCATGACGTGGATGTAGCCTCCAACCCTTCTGAACGCTCTCCGTAGCTTTCTTGATATACGCTTTGTCTATGATAAGACTATGCCACTTTGAGGAATTTAAGGGACCAAAACCAAGGCAAAATCCCCCAGTTGCAGGGTTTCTACAGTGCGACGTGCCCGCTCTTTGTAGGACCCAAAAAAAAAAACAAGTCATGTGTGGAATTGCCCACAACGAAATTTTGAGCATGGCACAAATGGAATTCTGTTCAAAGTGGGATTCTCTGAGGCAGATGATCAATTTGAACCCTAAAACTCCTTGATGCTCCTGAAAACAAACACAAAGCCTGACATCGCACTAGCTTCGGCTTCAAGTTGGTGGCCAAACACAAACATTCCATAGGTATCCATTGATCGTTGAAGCCGTAGAGCATATATAATCCAAGTGGTGCTACACTCCAAGTGGTTGAATGCAAACAGATGTTGACACCACCTATTTCCTAGTTTTGTTTCCAACAATCGCGTGGGAAAAAAAACGAAACTGACCCCAATTAATGCAGTAAATCCATCAATAACCCTCTCTATTGGGCTTGGAATCTGAATATTCATGCCAAAATTTGGAAATTGAATCATGGATAATCATGGCATAAATGCTTCCAATGAAAAAAAAACATCAGAATCCAGTCATGTCATATCTGATATCTCCCTCAGCCATCCCAACCGGTCGCCTCCACGCCCTCTTGTCTTGGCTGCCGGGAGATGCCCTTTGCAAACGAATAGAGTTTTCCCGCAACGTCCTGGGTGCCCTGCAGAAATCTGGAGCGTTTTTAAACGTCACGTCTAAAAGGGGGAACCTATAGTAGTTTTTACCAAAAGGTGAAAAGGCTGATATAGTCCCTGGGATTTTCATGTGATTCATTTGCTTTACGATCTTTTTGGCCTCGTTACTCCTTGTACTTCTGAAATACACAACCCCAAGGGAAAGGGGTTGGAACGTGACCTTCTTTATCCAGCTATTTAGCGGTTGAATGACAGAATTTAGGCGTGTTGGTTTTTGAAACGGCAGCTGTCACTGATTTGGGCGAAACTCCACAAAATATGATTCCTCTTACAAAAGTCAGAATGGGTTCGAGTTCCAATTTTTTCTTTCCTGTTTTTTAAGGTGATTCTGTGAAGTGAGAAACATGTTCAAATATTTGTTTCTTGCTATGTTTTCATGGTTATTGGGCCTTATATAATCATCCCCTGACAAACATCACCCATCTCCACCCTAAAGAACCACGTGCCTCGTGCGGGGCAAAATCCGCGATGACAACCTCCAATGCGGCCGGCTCCAACGACCTGATTTTTGGTCCGACCCTCTGGTGGCTGGGGAACTAAGTCTGTAAGTTTGCTGGGGAAATAAGGGATTATGTAAATGATTTCACATGATATGTAGCTGGAGGCACGTTGATAAGGCGTTTTGTTACATTTCGACAAAAAAGACCACTACATCATGTGTTCGGGGGGTGGGTTGAGGGGGTTGGGGGTTATAACGTTCTTGTCGTGTGCGTGCTTATATATATATAATATGTGTTTTTTTCAACTCTCTGTTATTCTTGGAACGTCAAAGACGCTCTTGATGCTACGCTTTCAACATGTTCTTGGAACTTCTAAAACGCTCTTGATGCTCCGCCTTCAACGGTTGCAAGACTCAGCTTCACTCTGATGGTGCAAAGAGCTGGCCAAAGTGGTGTTCCCAGCACACGCCACAAGTTGAAAAATTTCATGTCTCACTCACACAACAAAAATCAGTTCGCAAAGAAAGTGAGACCCAGGAAGAAACCTGGGGTAGTGGTCGCTGGCACACAATGTGTCGACCGTTGGTGGCAAAGTCTTGACAAGGCATTGCCTCAGTCTCTTCACGTCAAAGACAGACCTGGAGGTGACATTGCTGAAAAACTAATGTCATATGTTTGGGGTTTCGTGTGGCGAAGCAATTTGGGCAACCATGCCAATTTGACCAAAAAGTTGGGAAAGATCATGTGACTTGGAACGAACCAGGCGAGCAAATGAAAAAAAACACTTTTGAGCGAAATGGAGGCTGGGCGAGTCAAGAACAAAAAAACTGCAAATATCAATACAAAACGAACATGTGTGCGCTAAAACCACAGCGAAACCCTACTTTCATTTTCACACAAAGCACAAAGTGCTGTGAGGCTTGCAAAATTTGAACATGGAGAAATGCCTAAATCAACAAATAACCCAAGGGCAAATATCCGCGTGTGACCATAAAGCTAATCATCTGACATTTAAGGGCGCGTCTGACCCCCCAAAAAATGTGTTGGTTTTTGTAGGGGAAAATAAGGATGATTGGCACTGGATTTTGGTGTAGCCGATTTTCGGACAAACCCAAATCATGTACCAATGGGTTTATAAGGAATATTTGGCGAAAAATGAATGAAATGGTACCTCAAATGAATAGGGCCAGTGCTCAACAAGGGGGTCTGGGCCTGTTTCACATTGGAACGAACTATCTTCCCGAATCAAGTGGATACCATTTGGTTGTACCCACAAAATGGTTCATTGCCACGAAATGGGGTACGGTATATACCTGCACCATCCAAATGTTGTATTTTTTCCATGGGTTTTCAAGAAAAACTGTTTTTTTCATCCGAGGAAACAATTATTTTTGACTGCGAGCGTTTTCCCAACAACTGCGTGGCTGTCAGAAAATTATATGTTTGAAATTGCATTTTTGCCGGACCAAACGGCGTTTTTTCCCGACCCTGATTGATTGAATTTGACACATGGTCACACTGGGCAAACGACGACGTATTTTTTGCAAAAAAACATGGTGGAAACGACTAAAACTTTAGTTTTTTCCAATAGCAACGATTTTGCACGCATGGCATATCAAGTTATGCATGGAACATCATGGAACCACGAGAGAACGACAATCTGATGGAAATGGGGACATTGAGTTCTTGAAAAAATTCCAAAGTTGAATTAGAAACAACTAGGAAGAATATGAAAAATTATGAAAATCCCTAAAGTTTGCAACCCGTAAAATTAAAAAACAAACGGTTTTTTCGCATAGGGATGCAATTTCAGCACGAACTACACTCCCTTGTTGCAACGCGATTAAGCATCAGAACCAACCAACAACAAAGAATCAAAATTGGTCTTGGTCACACTACCTAAGACATGTGTTCAATGTTTTTTCCGGGTTCTACTAAACCAATGGGTCCCTCATAAAATTAGATGCAAACACACTGCGACCGTGATTTATTTTTGTTTTTTCCGGACCAACTACCGTTTCCAGGGCAAACACATGAGTCGGGTATAGCGGTATAGCCGAAAACATTCGAAAACTATTGTTTTCACAGGGTTGGTCACCCCATCCCAATCCCACAGTCACCTTAAGAAGTTTTGTGCGTCAACATCCAGTTGCCACTTGTCGCAGAATTGCTGCAGTGACGCTTCCATGGCGGTTCCCTGCCACGGTTCTGATCTGTTTGTTGAATAAATCCTGAAAAATCGAATTGATTTTGGATTCAATAAACAAAATGGGGAATGTGGGGGAACACGGGAACACGTTTTTTTGCTCCGAATTAAAATTGGTTCATTTTTCAAACAATCAAACCTGAGAATTCATGTGCCATCGGTCAGTGAAAGTCACTCCTGTGCTTGGCACGTATCACGGATGCAAAGAGATGTTTCTCAGCATTCAACTATATGATGGAAAGAATTGCGGAAAACGCAAAGGATTTCCCCCTGCAATGTGTTAAATGTACCTGGATGCAATGATCGAACTTGAAGTTGGTTTGCAATGATTGAAAACTGATTTAACTGAGTAATTTTGCCCGAACAACCCATGTGTTTGAACCAGAAAACTTCAGAGCACACTTGGTTCAATTCAGAAACGAATAGGGTTATACCCAATAGTTTCGCATTACAAAAACAAATCAAACCATTCCATGTGCCGTCCTTGGACACGCTTCGCAATGGGTGCCCCAACGACACTGCAAATGTTTTTCATGATTGGCACTGATTTCGACATGTAATTTGACCAACTGGTTTTGGAACGAGACACCCCCTTGTTTGGCGCCGCTGCAATACAATTTGGGGCGGTAGTGTCAGATCGGGCGTTGAAACCGTCAAGAAAAACAAAGGAACAACGCCTTGACAAGGGCGTGGGTTTTTCCTCATTGGGGTTGTGGATTTGGAATCAGGAATGTACATAACACCCTGTATGTTACAGTGATTTATGTTCAAAAAAAAAAATGTTATCGCCACGAACAGGTCAACATTCAAAATTATCCCGGCAAAAGGCTCCAAACAGAGTGGGGGAGTGGGAGGATAATGTATGATCATGTGGATGATGATGATGATGATGATGGTGATGGTGATGATGATGATGATGATAATGATGATGCCGATGCTGATGCTGATGATGATGGTGATGATGATAGTAATGGCGATGATGATGGTGAGGATGCTGGTGAGGATGGGGAGGATGGTGATGGTGATGGTGATGAGGAGGAGGAGGAGGAAGAGGAGGATGAGGACGATGAAGATGATGATGATGATGATGAGGATGAGGATGAGGATGAGGATGATGAGGATGAGATTGCGGAAGATGAAGTGGAGGATGATCAGGTGGAGGATAATGATGTAGAGAAGGAGGAAGATGACGATGATGAGGAGGAAAAATGATGAGGAGGATGAGGATGAGGATGATGAGGATGATGATGATGATGATAATGATAATGATAATGATGATGATGATGGTAAAGATGTTGATGATGATGATGATGATGGTGGTGGTGATGATGATGGTGAGGGTGATGATGATGGTGATGGTGATGGTGATGGTGATGGTGATGGTGAGGAGGAGGAGGAGGAGGAGATATGATGAGATATGAAGAGATGATGATGAGATGATGATGCTGAAGATGATGGCGATGATGATGATGATGATGGTGATGGTGATGGTGATGGTGAGGGTGAGGGTGCGGGTGAGGGTGATGATGAAGGTAATGGTGATGAGGATGATAATGATAATGATGATGATGATGGTAAAGATGTTGATGATGATGATGATGATGGTGGTGGTGGTGATGATGATGATGGTGAGGGTGATGATGATGGTGATGGTGATGGTGATGGTGATGGTGAGGAGGAGGAGGAGGAGGAGGGAGGAGGAGGAGGAGGAGATATGATGAGATATGATGAGATATGATGAGATATGATGAGATATGATGAGATATGATGAGATGATGACGCTGAAGATGATGGCGATGATGATGATGATGATGGTGATGATGGTGATGGTGATGGTGAGGGTGAGGGTGCGGGTGAGGGTGATGATGAAGATAATGGTGATGAGGATGATGATGATGATGATGGTGATGATGATGAGGATGATAATGCGGGAGATGAAGTGGAGGATGAAAAGGTGGAGGATGATGACGTAGAGAAGGAAGAAGATGATGATGTTGAGGGGGATAATGTTGAGGAGGAGGATGACAAGGATGATAATGTTGCGGAAGATGAGGTGGAGGATCATGATGTGGTGGAAGATGAGGTGGAGGATGATGATGCTGAGGATGATGATGTCAAGGGAAAGGAAGATGATGATGTTGATGTTGAGGAGGAGGAAGATGATGATGTTGAGGCGGAAAACCAATCCCAAGACCAGGTCCCACACTTTGGGCGAGCCTGCGCAGTCGAAATGCACGTCAATTTCACAAGAGCCACTTCATACGGAAATTTACAGGTAAAACGCCGGTAAAACGCCGCGCCCCAGATTGAGCCCAGAACGCGGACACACACATTGTGGGAGCTTGCGCGGTGGAATGATCGTCAACGACGAGTTGAACCCAGACGCAAGTAGGGCCACCAGGTTGCGAAAGCTCTTGCAATCGGATGGACCAGATGACAACATTGTCAGATGAGTCAGATTTTGAGGACACAGAAGTAGCCTCCATTCACTCCAAAGCTCACTTGGTGGACGGGCCGCGCATACCTCTGGGTGAGTCTGACGAGTACACTTTTGTTGCGCACAAGTTCACTGGGACTTTGCACGTGCTTCAAGATGAGGAATCAGGCCGATTGGCATGTGGTCGCCTCAGAACCACAAATATGAAGCCGGTGGAGCCGGACGCAATCGATGCAGCCACCGCCCCATTTTGTATCCAGCGCAACGCCGTTGTGAAACATAACCAGGCATAGACTTTTGCAGGAAGAAAAACTCAAGCTTGCAGCCAACTTGAACCATGCAGACTTGGGAAACGGTAACCTGAAACAAAACCTTGTAATGCACAACCGCTTGCAGCAACTATGCATCAGTAGCAGTAGCAGTAGCAGTAGCAGTAGCAGTAGCAGTAGGAGTAGTAGTAGTAGTAGTAGTAGCAGTAGCAGTAGCAGTAGCAGTAGCAGTAGCAGTAGCAGTAGTAGTAGTAGTAGTAGTACGTAGGAGTAGCCAGCAAGGGGAGCCTGTTAAAAAAAGCGGGTGGGGAAGGTGGCAGCACCTCCCCCCGCAATGCGGTCCTTGAAGCCTCCCCTTGAAACCCCCTTGAAACCCCCCTGAAGCCCCTTGAACACCGCTTGAAGCTCCCCGTGCCAACCAACACACGCGTGACACAGCAGACAAAAACACGCTAGCATCTACGCCTAAAAAACATATTAACCAGACACGACTACCATCACTGTTCCCT
>Ga0126342_10012906_pt1 | contig 14855 bp, 12 predicted proteins | sample Cyp1metagenome_FD_92528 | JGI IMG/M metagenome (GOLD analysis project Ga0126342, IMG submission 92528) | Coral microbial communities from Lord Howe Island, Old Settlement Bay, Australia - Cyphastrea 1 metagenome | ecosystem: Host-associated > Invertebrates > Cnidaria > Coral ... | reverse complement strand
TGATAGATAAGATAGATAAAGAATAAATAATGGAAAACATATATCACACAATCAGAGGTAGAACTACATCACCAAGGACCCTAGAATCCATTTCCAAAGACCCCCTATCAGCTGCAAAACCTTGTTTATGATTCATTTAGAATATTCGATTTTAGACAGGCAATGACGGAAATGGTACCCTCGGGTAAAGTAACGTAGATGTGTAAAACCCAAAAAATCCCAGGCAAACTGATCTACACACAGTGTGTTTTTTTTGTGTTGTTTCCACATCGAAGTGTTAGTTTACCATAGGTTCCCCTAGGGGTATATAGCTTAATTACCATAGTTTGCCATAGTTTACCATAGTTTACCATAGTTTACCATAGTTTACCATGGTTTACCATGGTTTACCATAGTTTACCATAGTTTACCATAGTTTACCAGCAACGCATATAGATGTTACTTTTTTCCAGTGCGTTGTTGGTGGCACTGGTCCTACCTCCAGGAGAAGGAGGCTTTTCAGCAACAGTTCCTCGACTCGGACGCGAGTTGATGGCTAGATCCGCGAAAAGTATCCAGTGGGCAAAGATAAAACCTAAGATATTAATGTTAGGAGGGAACCATTATATCATGGTAAATCATACTAGTTAAATATTATATATATATAACTTATATATACATATATGTTAATATCATATTAATGCTACATTTCCTCCCTGTAATATTATATAACTCTCCAGTGATTAGGAGCGAGCCGTTCAGAACCCTCTGGGTATCCATATTCCCTACGAATTGAGTTGCCCAAGCGTTTGATAGTTAAACACCCGTTATATAGATGGTTCCAAATATGTGCGAATTCCCTAACCATGGTTTCTGGGGGATCTTTGGTATATGGGATGGGATTAGTTGCTGAGACTCAAGGTGTCACATTTACTTCAAGATGCAAATAAATATACACCACGATTTACTTGAGGTATTGAAGGTATAATCACCATTTGACTCTTTAGACTTGAGTACATCTACTGTATCTATCTATCCTCTGGTAAACATACAGTTTGCTATTGAAAATGGCCCTTTATACTGGATTTACCCATTGAAAATGGTGATTTCCAATAGTTACGTTAGTTTACCAGAGATCCAGAGGGTATCTATCTAGATTGATTACAGGAAAAGTTTGAGACATTCCGCTATGTGCTTTTTGTTGCAGGGCTGCGACGGTGGATGAAGCCGGGATTAGACGTGGCTGAGATGACACAGTCACCAGAAGGTCTGCATATAAGGCTCTTCTATGCTCTTCTGGGTCTAAAAATGGGGTAATATGGAGCAATTATACCCATCAGGATGTCATTCTAAAAGGGAAGACATAGTGATTGATCAGTGGATACCCCACTGTGTTTCCGCTGAAATCTGCAGTCGGAATCCGCCGAAAACACGCCTGAAGCCACTGCCTTGATAGGATGGAACATCCAAAAATGAAGAGTTGGTCTCTGGTGGTTTTCCAGAGAATATGATACACCCACCATATATATCGCCAATCCGCAGATGTTTTTTGCCCTTTTTGTTTAAAAAAAACAGCACAAAACAGGAACGATTTAAGACCTGGAAGATTCGGCATCTTCCAGGTCGGGAACGTTTCGGCATCGTTTTGGGTTGCTATGTTGGAAAAACCATGTCATGTTCATCACCCATGACTGGGAATGGTTTCTATATACCACCTATTTATGGTGATGACTGGGGAGGGTTTATGGCATTGTTTTACCCACATGAAACCCTGAAAACTCAGAGAAAGCCAATGTGGACTGACCTTTCCGCCCACGTGACGTGTTGGAAGTGTTGAGGTTGTGGCAACTGTCGAAAGAGTTCATTTCAAAGGAGGATGTCGGCGAAGCAGATAATGAGGAGCGGAAATTGCCTGGTTGTGTCTTTAAAGTCTTTAAACATGGTAATACTATTTGGGGATATGCTTTGTGATATATAATCGTATATATGTAACATGGTTCAACATTAATTACTGCATTTAACAATCTATAAATTATATATATATATATATATGTTATGTGGTGTGTTCTGAGAATGGCGGGGGTTACCTCAGTCGTTGGTTACTTTAGGGGAAATGATCATGAAAGATCATGAAAGTTGGTGGTTTTCCCATGCTTGTCAGTTTTTTTTTATTTATCAGATTTCTTCATGGACAGCTATGTACCCATCTCCAAGAAAGGATGGTTCTTGAAATTTAATATCATTGATATTGATATTGATACTGATAGATAGATATTGAAATTCTATAAGGATGGTTCTATCTCCAGAAATTTCATGTTCTGTGTTCCACCCGTTCCAAAAAACCATCAGACGTGAGCGACGGCTCGCGACTCGATCATCTCCTAGGCTCGTGACCCTCCAGAGATCCTGGGAGAGGAGCGCTGTTTTTTCGGGAAAGTCATGGACGGGAGGGATTTCTTTAAAAAAACGCAAAAAAGAGAAGCAAAATAAGCAAAGTCCTATGAATATCTGCTTCATTGGTGGTTTGGAACCATGGAATTTGGATTATTTATGACTTTCCATTCAGTTGGGAATGGAATGTCATCATCCCAACTGACGAAGTCCATCATTTTTCAAGATGGTTAAAACCACCAACCAGTTTTAGTAAAAATGAATAAAGATTGCATGTTCATTTTCTGGGGAATACGATCATTGTTTTCTCTTGAAAAAATGATGGGAACATGATCGGACTGTGTGTTTGCAGTCATGACATGCAATTGGATTTCCTGTTTTCAGACACATCCATGTTGGTTTGATTTGCTACTAGGTTATTTGTGTCCCAAGTTGTGCTAGCAAAGAACAACTGCACTACAACACATGTTTTTCTTTGCGGGGTATACATCGAAGGCAATTTAAGGTTAGCCACTCGACATGGTCTCATCAGCAAAATCCCATGCCCTTGTTGGATTAATAAAGCAAACCAATATTTGTTTTACAGCAGCATCAAACCAATTCTTACATCCGATCATACCCTGCAAAGCTATTCCAATTTGATAGGAAGTGAACCATAAACCATAAACCTATATTGTTCCCAGAATTGGGTGATGGGACAATCTACGGAACCCACCTACGTCCCTTAAACCCATCCATTGAAGAGGAGCTGCTGCAAAGCTTTCGCGAAGCGGCCGAGCTCAATGTTCAGGCGGGAATGGGGGCCGGATGTGGAGAGATCTTAGATTTGCCGAAGAATCCACCATTGATCTTCGACATGATAGATTACTTGGCCAAAATGTTCCCATGTTTTTTCCCCACATGTTAGATGATTTCTTGGGATTTGCTCTAAATGTTCCCATTGATGACAGTAATCCATCCACCATTTTGGAGGAAATCCAAGGATTTTTGGGGCTTCAACCATCCTGAAGTGGTATCCCGCGTGATTTCTATGCCAATTTGTTCCATGACCCCTGAAAAAAATTGCCCCCCAAAATGACTGGATCCTGCAGTAAATCAGGGTTTCTAGGGGGTCTTGATATTAGAGGGATGAGTTCATTGTTTTGTTGTCTCGTGTTGCTTGGGATGCTTAAACGTCGTTGACTTATGTTTAAGCATCAGACATTCCGCGCAGGTTGATGCGGATGTCAGGACGGAGAAGTTAAGCCCTATTAAACTTTTGCAATCGAATTGGGGTCTCAGGATCTGGATCATGGGTCATAGATCATCCAAAATTAATTTTGATTTAATGGGTAATTCCCTTTTACCCCTTCATGCTCTTGGTAAGTTTCCTGACATTAATAGAAACTATTTGACCCATTATTATTTCAATATAAAATTTACTACAATTTTACTATGTACCTTAAATGGCGAACTGGATTGAAATGGTGGTCTTGGACCTCAACAATAAAAGATGCCATGTGTTTGAGGCTTGGGTTCGGTTGATACAAAATTAATGTGAATCAAAAATGTATTTTTTTAGTAGATACTTTGGTCCTGATTAGGGTGTCTCTTCAGGCAGCAAATTGTGCTTGACCTTGGTTGAATCTAATTCCAAAGAAAGGCGCTTATCAGGGAACTTCTTCGCATAGCGCATTTTCATTGATGTTTGTACTGGGGCGACGCTACAGACTGGACATGATTGGACAATTGACTTCTTAGTGAAGGAATTTGATTCTTATTAGTATTTTTAAGGAACCTCTTCGGCGAGCACATGTTGATTTACCTTCGTATGTGGATATTGTTGATTAACTTTGCCTGGAAGCAGATTCCAGGTCCGGGTGTGCGCGGACATCTGCTGTATAACACATGTCGCACTTCCACTATAATTTCATCTTTTTTTGGCCTAGTTTTAGCATGCTTTAACATGTTTTTGCCTATTTGGGTGGATTTGAGCATTTATTAGGGGGCGGCGAAGGGAATACTTCAATGAAACCCTTTGTCTGGAGCTTTTAAAAAGCATGGGGCCAGACCATGGTAATGGGTGGTTATATCGTCCATCACCAAGTCTACACGATTTTCCAAGGGTTACCCAGGCAAGTTCCTCCCGATCACATGTGCCACCCATGGCCAATAAGTAGGGTAGGGCCTAGGGCTCCGAACTTTGCATTGAAGTCTCAGATTAGTTTGCCAAACAAATCTCTGCGGACTTTGTGGACCTTTTTTCCGTTGCGGCCGATTATGGGGCATGGGGGGGTCTGAGATCTGCTGAAAAAAGAAACGGCGGAAAATTGAGATAAAATTGAGATCCCGTGCCCCCGAATCGGTTGCACTTTTTTTTTTACGGACTTTGTTTTTTTGTTTTTCGGCGGAACTCCACTACAGAAATTGTGTACCTGACTTCTGCTGAAAAAAAAATCTCGGCGGAACTTAGTATGCAGACCTATGGTTCGACGGAACTCATCTTCTGGTTTTGTGTAGTGGACTTCTGCTGATTCAACGCGTTTCCCTAGGATTTCTGCTGAAAATATTTTTTTCGGCGGAACTCAACATCACAAAATGTGCGCCTGAGCTCTGCTTATCTGGGATTTTTTTCGGCGGAAACCCATAAATCTGGTGATGCATGACTACCCATGATTCCCTGCTGCATGTTCATTTCCCAATGAGAGATTTAACCTGTACTAGTTACTAGCCGCAATGGCAAATGATCTAGGATCCTGATTTTGAGGACCTTCGGGTTTAAAAATCGGTCTACCTAACCATGAAAATGGATGAACGCTTCTTGCTCACGTGGGCATTTGGAATGTGAACAATGCATGCTGGGTACATGAACATGTTTGCAGAACAGAACGTACATAGCTATGTTCAAGATAAATCGCCGAGATACAATTATATATGTGGACCATAAAGCAAGTCGCTGTATGTTTATTTTTAGGCTTATTGGAGCGAATTATCTATATGACTATACGTGGTTTTAATTATGCATTGATTTCATTCAAATTCCGTTAGTTAATACATAAAAAAAAATATTCCTTTTGGTGATTAATGTTTTTTTGCCATTTTCAAGTTTTCCATCACATATTTCAAACTGAGTCCTGGCTAATATGATTATTGACCCTAGCTGGTAACATGGTAAAATTTGAAAGAGGCCATGTGTTTGAGACTTTAAATTAGGTTGCTACAAAGTGAATGTGAAACTATATGTAAAGTTTTTTGTATATAGGTATTTTGGCCCTGATTAGGGAATCCCTTCGGCAGCAAATTGTAATTGACCTTGACTTGCAGGAGGAGAACCGCCCTGTTCTAGCTTCTTTGCTCACGCAAGGCTCCTTAACCCTTGCAGGGATCATCCGCGTGCTGTCCGAGCATGGGGGCAATTTGGTGATGGTCAACCCTGAACTCGAAAAGATTGTCAACCATCGCCGTGATCAATACATCCAGGAACACGACCTCATAGAGATGCTGGATGGGACGAGGATGGGCAAGGCCACCAGTTCTGAGCGCACCTGCTGCGAAAAACCGAATGTTTGGTGCCTTTTTGGCAGTCAGCTCGGTTGTTACCTGAAGGAATTGTCTGGAGAGAGTTGTGGTCGCCTGCGTCTCTCTTACACATTCCTCGATGATGCCCAGGTGGCAGACACAAGATTTGCTGAGAAACTACACCCGCGCAAAGCTTCTGAGACTTTGGTGCGGAACATCTTGAAGCAGATTCTTGTCGCCCAGCATCCAGACACCCTTGCTAGTTGGATATAAACTAAAAAAATGCGCTTATCAGGGAACTTCCTCGCCAAGCGCATTTTAATTGATGTTTGTATTGGGGCGACGCTGCAGATTGGACATGATTGGACAATTGACTTCTTAGTGAAGGAATTTGATTCTTATTGGTATTATTACGCACCTCTTCGGCGTGCATATGTTGATTTAAAATCTAGGTTCGTACGTCGATAATGTTGATGAACTTTGCACGGTTTTGGTCCAAGTGCTGCTTTCAGATTCCAGGTCCAGGTGTGCGCAGGCCTCTCCTGTATAACAAATGTCGCACTTGTATTATCTTGTACTAATTGATAACATACAGTTTTTACTTCCAGGGAGTTCTCACTATGGGGAGCACTAGGATATGAAAAAATACATGGTTCAATTCAGACCTATCAGTGATGTCCCCAAATCAAAGTCAGCTGCCCCATAATCGATTGCAAAAATTTTATTGCAGCATTAATAGCCATTAATAGCCATTAATAGCAATTTTTATAGCCTTAGCACCTGAAGCTAGTGAAATCAGTGGAAATCGAGCTGGACACCTGGTTGACGGCACCACGTGGCACAGCTTCCCGACGCAGTGCCCAGCACAAAGTCCTGGGACGCCCCAGTGAAAAGCAAAGGCAAAGAGAAAAACCAAGGGAAAACTGATGCCCAAATAAGCTCGAATGGCGGACTTCCATCCTCAGGTTTCTCGTTGACAACCCTCATCTCGTGTGTATTTGGGTCCTGCACCTAGAGGCTGACAGTACTCGTAGGATTCTGCAGCAACAGACTCCGGCTTTGCCATTTGCCACTGATACTTTGTTGCCCACAAGATGCCAGAACACCATTGTTATAGGCCTGTGCGGCATCAAAACTGCTGTAGATCAACAGCCAAACAAGCGTGGCAGTTGGAATTCAGCGGCATCAAGTGAAAAGAAGGCCCCACGGGCCCACGGGTCAAAATCAATGACTTGCAGGGGTGGTCACATCACCCACTTGCAAACCATTTACTAAGGAGGATCATATGTTTTGCAATGCACTAAATTGGTCAGTGGACTTTGGTTTGTTTGAAGATTATTGGAAGTCACGCTTTGACATCAGTTGCCCGGTGCCCTGTGTTCAAACAGCAACAATTTGATGCCTATAGTATCCTATAGTAATAGATATATGTATATATATATAGTATAATATTTATATATATATAATACTATATATATAATATTTTATCTTAAATATATACTTTATACTCCGATACTCCTTCATCTTACTGATGCTATTTTCACCATCCCATTTTCCCCTTTGTCGCTTTACCGGTGGAATCTCCAGAGGTGGCTCAGCTCCTCTCGCAGCAGCGGAGCTATTTGGATCAGCCCAAGGTGCAGTACTGCAAGGCGCGCGGATCTGCTCGCGTCGCGTCTCGCCTCGATGTTCGAAAAAAAAAAACGTTAATAAAGGTAGAGCCTGGTGAGATTTTTTGTTTTTCTATTTTAGGCGTTTTTTTTTGGATGGTATTTGAAATGAGGGGGAAGGGATTTGCAACTTGTGTGGTGAATTTCGAAATCTTTCATTGACTATAGGCAATGGTAGATAGTAGATAGATGTAGTAATTTCTCATCATATTCACCAATAACATGGTAAGCCCGAAAATGATGCGGTAAACCGTAAACCCAGAAAAAAATGTTCATCCCAAGACATGAAGCCCTGAATGACGTGGTCAACCCAGAACAAAACTATCCTCCAATCTGGGGTTCCGCCGTATTATTTTGATGGGAATTACTGTGGTCAGAGGTTTATCATCAATTCTAGTACAAAGCCTTGATGGTTAGTTTAACACATTAACTCCGACCAGGTCTTCAATTGTTTGCTATATTATATATAATATATATATATATATTATATTATATAATAGTAATACTAATAGTAATTATAATGTTATATATATATATATATATATGATGGGGGGGAACGGGTCATACCCAGATTTGCTTTGGGGAACCAAACTGGTCACCCAAATATCGGGGATATCATCTCCAACAGATACGTTTTCAAGTGATGTTCAAAATCCAAAACATGGGACATTTCCCAACCCCTGTTTAGGTGGCCAAGATGTGTCTAATCATTTACCGACTAGAATGATCCTCCAAAGCAGAAGCCCCAGATTTCCAAGCTGGTAGACAGGTGACGTTTCATGTCTATGCCTACTTCAGTTGGTCCAGACAGAAATGAGATATACTTCCGGGTATACCCCAAAATGATATAGTTTTGATGGTGAAGCGGTGGGAAATTCATTTTCTGAGCAATGCCTATTTTCGTGACCCCCTGTAATGGCAAGCTGGTTTTTTGGGCACCATTTCCTGCCGGTGCAGGACAGCACCAAGTTGGACAACCAATTGGTAAGTGGAATCATGGTAAATCATAATAATTGGCGATAAATCATGGTCTATACCTGATCATGTTGTGAACTGCGAAAAAAATCGCAGATGGTTCCTATAATATCCCCAGATGATGAAGTTCGGCACATGGGATGTGTTTTTTTGGTGCTGGGCAGTTTTGGTTTTCTTGTTGGCTAACTCAATTAGTTAAGTCGTAAATAGTCGTAACAGAAATTGGCCTCCAAAAAACCTCGGGGACCACCTGCGAAACATTGTTTTTTTTTTGTCTGCAGCGACAGGCAACGGCGCTGATCTTGAAAGAGTTGTTGAAACGCACCGAGAACTTGCAAGAGTACTGTGCCTGGGAAGTTGTCCCAGATGGATGAATGGTTGGTTGAAATATGGTTGAAGGGTGTTAAATTATGTTCAAAGAAGAAACATGGGAACATAAAAATCGTAAAACAGCAACACATCCTATGTTTTATAGTGTGCTCAGGTTCATGTTTTTGCAGGGAAGTTCACTAAGATGAATTGGGAGGTGAAACAAGTGAGTCGGGCACTTCACCATGAAAGTGTGTATGGGTAAATTTTGCTGAATGGTAGGTCAGTAGGGTGATGCTGTTCAAACTGAGTGAATGACCAGATGAAGAACAAAGTTTGGAATACACTGTAGCCATCAAGATTTGATTAAGGTTAGTCTACCAAAAATTGGCAAACCTCGGTCAATGGTAGGTTACCATGTTCTTGTTTGCCATTAACAATAAATATCCTGATAAAATAGAACTTGTTTGTTATCAGTATTTAAGAACCACCATGTGGAAACAAAGATGTTTTTTAGCATTGTTCCGTGTCGGATGGTGAAGACGAGTATAGAACCAGAAATCATATTCAAATTTACGGAGAAAAATGTTTTTGTTCATTCGCCAAGAAACTCCAAGACACAGATCAATTTGTCGCGACATGCATGAATAATCCCTTCCGAAATTATGAAACACTCCCAGAGTCACCATGCTTTAGCAAGGGGATTGATCCATATTTGGGGCTATCCAGGGAGCATATAATTTGGGGTGATGGGATTATTCAGAATCTACCCTCTGGTAAACCTACAAAAAACTATGGAACATCACCACTTTCTAGCTGGGAAAATCCACGAACTAAATCGTCATGTTCAATAGCTATTTTGACATAACCAGAGGGCCAGAGGGTACCCAAAATTCCTGGCGGTGTGTGATCTCCCTGTTGAGATTCCCCCCGACTCTCTGGGCGGAGACTGCAGAGGATCCCCATGATTTCACAAAGATGAGGTTAGAAAACCAACCTGGTTAACCCCCGAATGGCTATCAAATGATAGGGAAAATTGATGAAAATTGTGACTTCAAACATGGCTTTTATTTTCCATAGTATTATATGGGATGTCATCCTTCCCATTGACGAACTCATATTTTTCAATGTGGTTATTGCACCACCAACCAGAGAATCAACATCCTGAAATGGGAAAGCACAAAGAGGCCGCAAAAAGACATACCACCATTTGCCATGATGTACCTCACCGTCCACAATGACTCCTGTCTCAAACTGGTGCAAACTGGTTTTCAATGCCCAGAATTGATGAAATTTTTGACCAATGACATCCAATGACCAGTCACCCGTCCATGAACAAATCAAAACGGAAGTGGCAAGAGGTTTCCCTCAACTCCGCATGTACAGTCAGAATAAATATAAAGATTCGCCAGGTGGCTCAAGTTCAAGCGGAATTCAAGTTAAAAACTGAATTGAATCATCAATGAAGTGTTGATTAATTGTGATATTTATAAGTGTTGACATATCATATGTTTATATGTACGTGTATATATATATATATATATGTGTATACACGTATATATATACATATATCAATATATATATATATATATATATATATTCACTGCTTATATCAATGCTTTATGAACACTGCATCTGTGCCTTTTCTGTCTGGATTCTGCTGTTTTTTTGCAATCGAAAAAGATCCATTCGGCCTGTTCAACCGATGATCATTCAATGATATCGAACCACTTAAATAATATACTAACAATGGTCATGATATAGTATATATAGTGTGTATATATTACTGTATATATATACAGCTGTTATCAACACCTTATATGTGTGATATGTATACATATATGTACGTGAATGTCTCTGTGCATTCCAATGATTATATAATATATATATAATATAATATTGACAAACCAAATGATCATCCCATCCTCTCCGAGGCCATGAACGCCTTGGCGCCTTGAGCTGTGAATTTGCGCCGAAGGAGCGGCTGGGGCTCACACAGAAAAATGCTGATGTCATAAGTTTTAATGGGATTTACCCTCTGGTTATTTAACATAGCCATGGAAAATGCCCCCCATCTATAGATGGTTTACCTGGGTTTACCTATTAAAAATGGTGATTTTCCATGGCTATGTTAAATAACCAGAGGGTAACCGAGAAAAAATGGTGATTTTATGTGATTTAACGGGTTTTGAACGGGTTGAAAAACAAACGGTGACTTTTCATGGGATCTTGTTACAAGGTGGGCCCCCAGTTCGGAATCGCGAAGTATGCCATGGTTAATGGTTGTTCATGGGGTCTATAAACCAACAAAGATAACATGGGGGGTCCGATTTGTAGAGCATACCCCTTGTTGGAGGTATGACTCATGGTGATTTAAACCACAGAATATCTGTAGATGAACGTGAATTATAAAACCATCAATACACGGGGATATGAATTAAATCTACCCTCTGGTAAATTAACATAGACCCTGAAAATCACCAATTGTTAGAGGAAACTAATCTTCCAACTCCTATCTACCAGGGTCTATGTTAATTTACTGGAGGGTAAATCTATATGAAATAATTCAGATATCATTGGGATATAATGTGCATAATCTCTCACAACAATACAACAAATGAAACAACCTCACGTTGCGACGTCACCAAAGGAATGATGGGAATCCCATGGATGACTTCGCCAGAAATTGACACTGGCGACAATAAAGGATGAGTGGTTGCGTCCTGGTGGTTTAAAAGAAAACATCTACGGTTGAAACTAGGGTTTTTTCCCATGTGTTTGTTCCCCCCAGTAAATATCAGGGGGGGTCCTGCAGATGTTTCTTATCATGCACCATATGTAACATCCCCAGTTAATATGAAGGTTTCCTAACATGGGGTTCCCCCAAATCATCCAAACTTGTTTATTCTAAATTCTAAATGGGAAAACCAATGGTTTTGGGTACCAATGTTTTAAGAAATCCACATGGGATCAACCACGGCACGACCGCAGAACATGGCGGGTCTTGAATTTCCCTTGTCCAACGTTCGGCCAGCGGTGGAGACTGTGAAGCAGGTGTGGAGGTCATGGAGGGATGAATCAAAAAAACATAGCCTCTGGTTTTGACGTTTACATAGCCATGGTTTGTTGATGGCCCATAGAAATAGATGGTTTACCTATGTTTACCTAGCTATAAAAGGGTGGATCTTTCCCTGGCGAACTGGCAATGTCATAATCAGATGGTAATCATCAAGGGGGTTGTTGCTATGAAACATGCAATGGTTGCGAAATCCTGCACCACCAAACGGATGGTTGAAACCCTATAAATCATGGAATGTTTACCATCTATCAACTGGGGCAGGATTTTGCAACCATCCACAGTATGGTACAATTGATAGTTAAGTTATCATTAGTTATAGTTAGAGAATGTTTGAAGAATGATGGTTGGTTGATGATTAGTTTAGGGATTGTACTGACGAATATATTAGTGAATATCGCAATCCATGAACGGCAAATTCCTATCAGCTAACCAGTATAAAAAGACAATACAGGGTTTTGCACCACTAATTTGGGTGAAATAAACCATTATCATATCATATCATATATCTTGTTCATTTGGAAATGTGGCAAGTGACAAGAAGATTCGGAGGCAGATTTGGAGGTCCACTGAGTCATTGGAGTCCGTTGAAGTGTGGAATTTTCCGTTGGGTTTTCGCCCAAAACTTTTGGCACTCCACCAGAACGAACGAATCCCTTTAAGTTGAACTTGGTGTGTTGAAAAACCGGATGTTTTTTTTTTTTATACCAGTCGTAGCTGCCGTTTCCTGGAAAAAGTGCAACAAGTCGACTCACGCCATTCCAAGCGCAGGTGAAACAGCAGCTTCGGTTCCAACACGTGCCTTGTTTTTTGGAATGACCGGTGATGACGAATTTAGTTCGCTGGTTAGTTCAACACTTACCGGTGCTTAGCAGGGAATGGATGGGAATGGGGGAATGGGATGATTATTACTAGTGATTATGGATCATTCCCTCATTCCCTGCTAAGCACCAGTAGGGAAAGTTCTGCTTTTCCATTGCTAGATATGTTAATCTACCAGATGGTACAGTACTTCTTTCTTATATGTTGAAAGGATCGAACATATTTTGAAATCTATATAGATTATATCATTATGATGACCTCTCCACGGCCTCCCGACGAGAAGGCAAATCTGAGTCAGAGATATTTGGAACGTGTTTGCAGCAGCAAGAAAGGGATAATACATGACTACGAGGAATATATATATATATACATAATCATAAATCATATATATATATATGTATAATGATATTTAAAAGAAAATAAATATGTATGTGAATATATATAAAATTATATACATGATACATATATGATTATATATATATGTGTATATATATATAATGTCATATATAATTACACATAAAATCAGTGTTTACATCCCATTGTCATAAATCACACTGAAACATGTTGACAATACAAGACGGGATTTTTGTTGGCAAGATTCTTGTTTCACCAATGCTTATTTAAAATTACTAAGAGGGATAGATATCAGGGTATCGCTGCCATGAGTAGGTCTTCAGTCTTCACTGTACATGAACATGGCGGAATAACAAAAATCAAATGTGTTTAGCAACATCAGCAAGGGTCAATAATTTTTGTCATGGTTAGGAGGGATTGCAACTTCTAACCTAAAAAGAAATATCTTGGAGACTGAGACAATTTCAAAACCACGCTTTGGGCGGGCCTTGCCGAACTCCCACCTATCACTTGATGTGCCACAAATCTGTTGAGGACTGCCAAAGTTGCGTCGTGAAGTTGTGCTTGACAAAGGCGTCCGACAAATCTGTGGAGGGAATGTAGTTTTAGGTCAGGGCGCGGGAACGGGAAAAACTAGATTTCTGTTAGCTGAAAGAATTACTGTAGATGAAGATGTGAAGTGGGGTTTATAATGTGTATATCTACAGTTGGATGGGTTTATCAATTAAACATATTTTTCGGTCTCATACTTTGAAGATGAGACAAAGAATTGGATCTGGATGCAGTTCACCAGCCAGTTTTTGTTTTTTTTTCGATACTTTGCTGCTGAACTTTAGATAAAGCACCAAAGATTCAAGGGGATTTGGGATTTCCTTGGGCAATATTGAGTTGGCTGGTGGGTTACCCTTGCAGTTTGAAATGATATGAAACTATACGAAACTAACCAGTCCCTACTTGGGAAATTTTCCAATGCTATTGGGGCACCATTTCGCTTGCAGGAACAGGTCATGGAAATGCAAGACGATTACCTTATGACACTTGGCGCCAGAAGGGATCTCTCGCGCTACTATGGCCATATGGGGATCTCCTAAGTCATGGGGGTACCCCCACTTAGAGAATCCATTTTAATAAGGACCTCGCTGGAAATCATGGTTAATTAATAAGGGGAATCATACCCAAATGGCCTTAATTCAGGTTAGTGAAATATTATAATTTACCCAGATAAGATGTTCGATTAAAAACCAACCAGCTATTGGGGGTACCACCTTTTTTAAATGTAACCTCAATTAGAATGTGTACCATTGCGTACCCACTTCACAACTGTCGATATTCTCCTGCTGAGTGTCCCTGTTTTCAGACACACCCTTTTGACAACATGGATGGAATTGGAGGAGCGCAACGCCAGCCGGAAAATCAGCCAATTGATCCAGTCAGATTCGAATTTAGAGCCACACCCAGATCAGGGAAACTTTCAACTTGGCTTCTTTCTCCTGAACATGAAATGGATGAAACATATTCATGCGTGTGTCTGAAAATGGGGTATATTTTACACATGGTAATCTTATCCCAGACCACATTGCCATGTGGGGGATATACATGTGGGCCCAGTCCTGAGAGGGGCTATACAGGGGGATATACCCCATTATGGCCATAGGAAAAATGATGATTGACCACTGGATTGAGGGATATATACCATATATTCTCAGACAAAGCCAGAGAGATAGTGCATGGAAGATTGGGACATGAGCAGCAAGGAATTGCATTAATATATATATATATAT
>Ga0126342_10012905_pt1 | contig 14856 bp, 14 predicted proteins | sample Cyp1metagenome_FD_92528 | JGI IMG/M metagenome (GOLD analysis project Ga0126342, IMG submission 92528) | Coral microbial communities from Lord Howe Island, Old Settlement Bay, Australia - Cyphastrea 1 metagenome | ecosystem: Host-associated > Invertebrates > Cnidaria > Coral ... | reverse complement strand
GTGGCATTTCCTGATGCAGGGCCCTGGTGATACACCCTTTGAGGGTGGCGTCTATTGGGGCGAGCTGGATTTCCCCAAGGACACGGCAGACGGTTTCCTTGCACCCCGTTCAGCCGCTGGTACAAATAAAAATAATAAAATCTAATAAATGCCAACCTAAAGCCCGGGTTTAGAAGGTTTAGTACACTGGATCTACTTGGGGACCCATATAAATGAAGCCAGTGTTGATCAATGTTGACGGGCTGAGACTATTCAATGCTTGACGCGGGCAGGGCCTTGGATGCTAGGACTACCCCTACAGCCCGCCGCTGGTGCGCTTTCGGACACCCAACGGACGGTTCCAGGTATGGCCCCCCAGTTGCCACTTGAAATAGGGTGTTCATGATCAGACAGGGGCGGTTGATTGATGCATGCATCTGAGATTGGGATATTGCATAGTGGATTCGTATATTCGATTATACGTGTATATATATATATACATACGTGTATATATATATATATACTCAGCTGGAAGGAGAGCAAACGTGTTCATTTTCATTTGGTGATTCCATATATCTGACAAATGCAGTGCCAGGTAACCGATCAATCGTTGCTCAGGTGGATAGCTGGCTTTGCCGCACTCAAATGGACTACCATCCAGAGGCCGCCAGGGGGATAAGATGTATGAAGTCTGACCGCTTCACAAAAAGAATTAACAAAGATACCATCGCGAAACTGGAATATCTAGATGTGAGAGCCCATCATTTTCCATGGAAAAGAACATCGTAAAAAAATGCTCTCTCCAAGTAGCTTTTCAGAGGCCGAATAAGTTTTTTTTTTCAGTCCTTCAGTTTCAGCAGTTTATTCCCCAGGGCTGGCAACCAGCATGGACTCTGAGTGGCTTTCTGCTGGCCTTGCTGACCTTGCTTTGTGCTGGAGACATGGTGAAATGGGGCGGTTGAGATGGGATGGTTCTGGATGGTTGGATTCATCGATGTACAAACGCTGACACAGTACACTCAATACATCCAACGTGACATGGCTCCGCATACGCATGGAGGTCCAGGATGTTCAAGCCAGAGACCTCCAGCGATGCTAGTACTATGCCACAGTGTGAACAGATCGCCCTGTAGCTATCAGGCATACATTTACAAGGCAAGATGTTCTAGATGTAATGATGAGATATGGACATGTATATATATATATATATATGTGTGTGTGTTATGCATTGTTAAATTATCATGTGCGTGTGTGTGTGTGCGCATGTACGTGCGTATATGCATGCATATCATGCACAGGAATATGGGTGAAAGGACTAATTACAGCGATTCTGAATGAAAAACAATTCATCCCACCATTCTTGTAGCTTGGAAGCAGAGTGTGTATGACAGAAAAAGCCTCAGCGCCAAGGAAACGATTCCTTCACTAGTGGCATGGTGCAACCCTCCACCACCGATGCCGAAAAGCGCACTTTGGTGCGCCTGAGAATGCGGCTTAGGGCTGCCCACAATTTTGCTGGAGGTTGTATAAGGTCATTTTTTGTTCTCTTTTTGTTTGACCTGCACAAGAAGCAACATATGGCCCTAGCTGCACAAATTGCCGATGTTGCATCATTACCGCCAGGCAGAGGCTTCCGGCACCTTCAACGCCCAACATCCGGAGTTCCCCAAAGAGCTGTTCAAGTCATGATAGTGATGGGCAGGAAATCTCACTGGCACAAAGTGCCAACAGACTCAGAGTTGCAAAGCTTTTCGGAAGCAAAATCCTGAGGGCGGCAATATTGGGAAATAAGATGATAAGAAGATGAAGTACCCCCTAGAACCCTAACATACCCCAACCATACTTATGCGAATAATTCGGAATCTATCCAATGAAATCCAGAGATGATTTGCCATCAAAAATGGGCTTGCCCAATTTGCCCACGGCCTTGGCTAGGCGAAATGGCAGTATCCTTCCTATGAGGTTTGACCTTGCCTTACCATCTCTTTAAGCTAGTGCTGAAAAAAGGATGCATGGGAATTTAGACCAGATTTCTTGGAAACTAAAGAGTCACAACTCTGGCAACATTTCTTTCATGGTGTGCAAACAGTTTTTGTTTGTTCCGTCCCTCCACCATTTGGTGCCCTTGGTTTGCTCGAAGCTTCGACGACCACCCAGACCAGACCCGTGGCCCAGCATGGAGGGAAAAGCCGAGCCGACGATGACGGACTTCGCGGGCCTTCTGTTGGCAGTGTTTTGGCCGAAACAGCTGGGAGCCGGGAGGTCATAGATGATATACCCTCTGGTAAATTAACATAGCTATGGAAAATCACCATTTTTAATAGGTAAATCAACTATAAATGGGCCATGTTCAATAGCTATGTTAAATTACCAGAGGGTAGATGTGTGTATCAATTTCTATGTGGGTTAACAGCTATTATTGTAGATCTCTATAAAACCGCAACACACGTACATGCTTGTCACAGATTCTAGCCAAAAATTTGCCTGTCATAAAGTTTAGATATACTTCTAGTTGTGGGCCAACTAGCTTTGCCAAAGATCAGCTAGCAAAAGTGGTACCAGCATTGGTTCTTATCGCTCTAGGTGGGCGAAGGCGGCCAAATGATCCAAAATTGTGTAAAACCCTCAATGGGATGGAAACACAGCATTCTTGCTCACTAGGGATATCCATAGGATCATAATCATATCATATATAATATATGGAACATATATATAATATATATATATATATGGTCCATACGTTTTCATTATATAATGGATTATGATGTGTTCATTATTGCCATCATTATTCTTACGTATTCTTACTGTGTGAGTATGCTTTATGGATGTGGCAATTCATTATGGATCTCATCGTCATGAATATTATGGATGATACATGGATATTATGCATGTTATGGATAGTATGGACGTCACGGATATTGTTTGACATTTGTAGATATGGATATATGTGTCTTTGCCATTCTTTGCCGCCCAAAAAAACCTAGGATCTTTCAAGTTTCGCTGCTCGAGCGTTGAAAGATGCTCACCAGCTGCTTGGCAGGATATAGCTCGACCCTGGGGACCTGGGATGTCATTGGTGTCGGGCATGGACCCAGAGAATTTCTTGGTAGCATTAAATTCAGTATCAATTCATTATAATAATCATAATTCATCCATCAAAATTATAAACATGGGGATGTTACGATTTATTTTAGCATGGCAAGACCAGTTCCCCAAGTCCCACGATATCCCAAAGTCCAAACTCTGCACCACTTCCACAGCTCCAAAGGACACTCAACGCGTGGGAGGCGACCACTTCGCCCTACACGTGCAGCTCGGAGCATGGCAACTGTAGCACAGAAAAGTTCTATGTTGATTTCTATCAATAATTTTATGTGTCGGTTTATGTGTATGTGCATATGCATGTATATATATATATATACATACCGTGTGTATATATATATATATATACCGTAGAGATAGATAGATGATGTACATTGGATGGTTCTTCTGACATCACCGATATGTATTGAGGCCTGTTGAGACCGTGGAAAGAGCTGCTCGGTGGATGGCGTTTGACAGCAATTCATTAAATAGTTACCCTCTGGATCCCTCTGGTAATTTGACATAGCTATGGAAAACCACCATCTTCAATAGGTAAATCAACTATAAATGGTCCATTCTCCATGGCTATGTTAAATTACCAGAGGGTACTGTAATCAAAACATTGCAAGTTTGGCTGGTTTCAGCATGGTGGACTTCCCTAGTAATGTGGCATTTATTCTGGAGTTGGAGGGATGCGTATGACGCGTAGTATGAAGCGACAGGAAATGGTTTGCCGGAATGTTTTGGATAGCAAGGGTGTCGGTGTGTTTGCGAAGTACAGGGAAACTTATCATGATGTGAGGTTGTGCCAGACTATCTTGTTCACAAGCCATTTGCACGATTTTGCACGCACACACCCATAACTGACCATGACTCCGTGGGCTAGAACAACCAGTATGACATAGTATGGCTAGTGTGGCAATCCCAGCAATCAACCCAATTTTCCTGGGTATGGTGGTTAAACATGATTGGTTACCATTCCCCCAATATTTTCCCATATGTCCCAATCTGTTCCCATATTTTCCCAATACAAATATCACCATGTTGGTGGTTGATGGTTTCGGGTGTCGCTCCAGCAATCTGCAAACCCCTTTGTCAGTTCAAGGTTTGCAGACCTCGAACTGCCTGATCCGGATGCCGAGCCGGATGTGTTGCAGCGGATGGTGAGACACTGACGCCGCAAGAGTCGTGGTTGATGGGGTTTTCGGCAATCCGCTAGGGAAACACCGAACCAAGAAGATCCAAGAAACCATGGTTTTAGCATACCCTCTGGTAATTTAACATAGCTATTGAAAATGGTGATTTATAGTGGATTTCCCATTGAAAATGGTGATTTTCAATAGCTATCTTAAATTACCAGAGGGTATTGAATCTGATCATTTTAGGTGTCCATATGGGGGAAAACTTCTTTGACAACTCTTTTGAGTGAGGGATTGCCGAAAAAGCATCATGAGATCCGGGGAATTTTGGGTGAATGGGAAGTTGATGGGGAATCCACTAGCGATGTATGAATATGGGGTCCAAAACAGTTTGCATTCTCCTGTCATGTAATTCTTCCCGTGGTCAACTATCGATGGAGAATGATGGGTGGGATGGATAGGTACTTGGTGTTTTTTGGTTGTCAAGTTCTTCCAGGAATCATTCTAATCCCCACTGCCCCAAAATAGACGAGGTTGAGGCTATTTGGAGGAATTTCCAAGATAGAATCCACTTGGCTCATGGTTTCAGGAAATGTGGCGCACTTCCAAGCGAACTACCTCACTCTAGGCGTCTTGGCAGCATTCCTCATATGCGGTCTGGCATTCAAAGCCAACCCTGCGCAAATGGGCTTTTATTTCTGATATAGAAACCGAACTCTGGGTGGTAGAAATGATGCATTTTGATGCATTTTGCAGCTTACCAGCCATTTTCAATCCTGCTCACATTTTCCAGCAACTTAGTTGATATGCTTGTTGTTGCTACAGCTGCAGTTGGGACAAGGTTCCTTTGTGTTCTGCATCATGATCTATCAGCACACATCGTGGCTGCTTGCAGTGTTGCTACTTCTGGGCGTTTGGGTGGTGCCGGCACGTTTCAAGCCACAGTGGAAGTGTTTGTCGCACCTGGCAGAACCTTGCTGCCAGGCATACTATATCTCCCGGGGCGGCCTTGACACCGAGTGGAAACCTCTGATTTTGGGGGTAGAAGCGCCTGGGCTGAAGATTTTTGGGGGGTTGTAGTTTCGACAAGTGCTTATTTTCGAACTTATTTGGGACGATGGACCCAGTTGACTGAGACTGATATGGTTTGAATAGTTGGATGATTTGGTCGCGTGCCTTCCAAGCGGCTCAGGTAACGGTGTCACACCGGCTAGCTTTGATGTATGCCAGTGCCTTGGAGGCATTGAGTTGGCTACGGCTGGTGCCCATCAGAAGCTGAAAGCCTATACAGCCTATACAGCCTATACAGCTTCAGCGCTGGTTGAGGTTCTATGGCTTTAATCTTCTTGGTCTTTGGGCAGTCGCTCCTGGTTCTACTGGGCATCCTTGGAACGCTCACCATGGCGCACGCGCTGTGCAATGCCACCCTGACCCGGAAGCCCATCCCAACCCCAACCGACCCCCGCAGCCCATCGCCGCATCGGCCTTCTCCCAGTGATGTAGCGCAGCCGGAGAAAGTGGCTGCCATTGTGTGATGGCCGGAGACCAGGGCGACAAGCCTCGATGGAGGCGACTGAAAGCCAAAAAAAAGGCGCCACAAGGAGCGCGACACAATGAATTTTCAATAGCAGCTCAATAGCATGAGTCTTTGAGGTGGTCCAGAAGTGAAAGTACACAAACACAAATTATGATTTGACCTAAACTAAGTATATAGCAGCTATGCAGTATATCATAGTATATCCTCCCAAATCCTGTTTCCCTTGGCACATTTTCATGCAGAAAAAAGAAGATGAGATGTTGTTTGTTTTTCTCGAAGGCGGATTTCAAAAATAGTGCGGCCTTTGGGATCGCAGTATTCGAGCGTAAAAAGCTGGTTGCAACTACCAGGTGGCTCGACAGCAAGACCTTTGAATCTCGGATACGGGTGTTGCAGATCATCAGACGGACTAAATGTGCATGCCAAGCCTTGAGATTTTTGGGTGATAGAACGTGATAGAACTAGCATCAGGAGACACTGGCTTGAGAATCGCCACCATGCCATACCATGCCCAAATGCTCCATGTTTGGTGTGCGGCTAATATGCCCCTTCGACTCGGATCTAGTCAAGCATATGCCACCAATGGAGCAAGTGAGATCATTTCCTCCATTTACACAGCTGCCTGTGGCACCCTGTGGGGTTTGGCTGAAGTACATAGCACTATAGCAGTGACCGCTCCTCGTTCACAGCGTCACTTTGCCACCATGGACGGCCTGATTTTGGAAGGAAAAGATGACGGCAAGAGCAACAAGGCCAGGTGGGTGTTGCCTTAAACGTCAGTAAGCAATAGAATTAATGAATGAATTAGATCCCTTTCACCTATAATCGCCCCTATGTGAGTCTTCAAAACGAAGAAATCTGCCTTGAGGAAAAAGGAGTTACTGTACTTCATTTTATAGTTGTCGAATATAATGAGATCCTTGGCCGGGAGCACAGCACAAGTATCCTCCGCATGATAAGATGAGGTCCATTTGTCGGCTTCAGTTTCTGTAAAGTCAGTTCCCAGACAATGTATAGATGGTGCTGCACAAACCACGCGGTCCGATGCAAGGTCCACATTCGAATGCAGCAGCGAAACGGAAGAAAGTCCTGGACTACGGAGACTTGGCGCATAGGAAAAGACTTGATGGGATGCTTGGGATATCTTGGGATGTTTTCCACCATTTGACTAGCCCATGACCCATGGTTAATGCTCCTTGACCGTTTGTGAATTGATGTGTTTCTTGATTGACTTGACTTTCTCCCCTATGCCATCTGGCTCCAAAAAACAACTCCCAGAACTTCAGGTTCATCCCCTTCTTTCCACTGGATGAAGACCTCGTGTTTCTCTTTAAAAAAGTATCAATTCTCGTATATGTTTTGGTGATGTTTTACAAATTTTAACTCTCTCTCTCTCTATATATATATATATATCATGTTTAAAATTGTATTTCTATAATTTTCTATCTTTAACAAGTATTGAAATAGATAATTTATACATATTTATTAACGATACCCAGGGTATGCCATTGGTCAGGTGGCCGGCTTCCCGGAGTCGGTGCGCCTGCCGAAGTCCGGGAAGGTGCTGCAGGTGGATTTTGAGAAGCGCCTTGGGACTGGATTGGGGGCCCGGGCCGTTGGTGTAGCCGTTGATTTTTGATGATAGAGATGATATTAATGTTTCAATGAACATTGAAACTTAAGATGATATATTGATTTTAGATTTTACATATATATACATATATATATATATATATGTGATGATGATATCTGATGATATATGGTGTAACATTGATTTTATGACTATCAACATCTATCAACTAACTATAACTTGATATATATATATATATATTTATACTATGGTTCTTGTGGAGAGTTGATGAAAAGATCGCACTTTATCCACAATGCATAGCCATTTTGATGGAGAAAGTGATGATTAGCCATGGGATTTTGTGTGAAGAATGATGGATACCAGTATATTATGATAAGCCAATCAAATCATTGTTTTTGTGGCTTCACGCGTTTTCTATGTTCAACCCCATCATTGGGATGATGATCTAAAATGACTTGTTGTTGTTTCTGGGTTGGGTTGAACCACCAACCATATTTGATTTGGTTGAACTACAATGATGCCACACCCATGAAAACCGCAAGGAACGCATACGGTACTGTAGCCAACAAAATGATGTGATATTCTAGAAAAGTGCAAAGTGCGCGACCCATTGCTATCGCGGTTTAGTGCATTCGCTCAAGCATGAACATCAAAATGATGCGCCCCACATATACCCTGGCACCAAAATGTCACACCTTAAAATAGTTGATTTGGATGTTTGGATGTTTATAAACCCAAGATTCATGGTATTTCATCCCAGTAGGTTTTGATCCATACGTTTGAGGCTTTTCGCCCCACCATCCAGTTGGCTGAGGATCTTGCGTGCTCTTAAGAAGACCTTCAAAACAAACGGAGTGCTCATCAAGGAGCCTGGCGATAGCGGTCATAGCTATGGGGTTACCGGATGACCATTGGATGATGGGATGGGCCCATAGCTATTGATAGCTATGGGCTATTGAATAGGTTTCAAAGCATGGCTTTGATTTTGGGGTACCCTACTCTTATCTAGTTTAAAACCATTTAAAACCAAGGCCATGGCTGGGCGCTTCCCCCCCGCGTCCAGGACCCTGACCACGGCAGTGTCATGCAGTTGCAGGGCGACATCCGCAAGGAGGCTGTCTAGCTGGCCAAGTGTGTTCTTGAAAAACTGATGGAAAGATCATGAAAGATTCCCAATATATCATGTTTGATAGTTTTCGGTGGGTTTTCAACCTGAAAAACAAGCATGAAAAGATTAATCGATGATATCGATGGCATGCCGCATGCCCCAAACGATGAGTTCCGATGCCCCAAACGGCCTGGGGCGAGGTGGCGGAGTTTCTGATCGAAGTGACAGCCATCATAACCAAGGACCAAGTGATGATCCACGGCTCGTAGAAGGCCCTGGCGAAAGCTGCCAGTGAAAAACATGCCCGATGCACGCTAAGCCGCTAAGTGATGCGGTGACATCTGTGCTAAAAACCGTTGGGGTGCAGACATGGCACGTCAGTTGGCATGCGCAATTGCCCGAGCCACCAAAAATGGTTCCGAGCCTGTTGTTAGTTTCAATGGTTTTCTTGTCAAAATGTTGCATCGGGTGAAGGATTGATAGTGTCAGCGGACTGCTGTGCATGCGGCGTGAGATGTTCCCCTCCGCGGCTGGTAAGCCACAGCAATGACTTTGCAATACCCATGGTTTGGAGCAAGGACCAAAGGTCGCTGAAGGAGTAAATGTCTGTAAAGTAGGGATCCGATATCATGTCGCAATATGTTTGCAATCAAAAGACAATGCATATAACATTATATAACTAATGCCGCCATGTTGAACATACTTGCCAAAAGCAGCTTTAAGGATTTGCATGTTCAACATGTTCAGGAAATATCAGAATTTCAGAACGACAACCATGACAACCTTTGATTGCCCCCTTGTACAGTGTTCCGGGGCATCGAACCAGGAGGACGAAGCGCGCGGCAAGAAACAACATGGAGAAATGTGCTGCATGTGTTTGTTGATCCAAGTTTCATCAGCCACTTTCATCAGAGATTTGCACCAACAGAACAGGCCAACAATGAAGCATGGTGAAACAGTTTCTCAGCAAAACCGGCCTTACTAGGATCCAGACTTCAGCAGAGTTTTGGGAGCTGAACTCCCAAGACATTCACGTTTGAAATCATTTGGATGTTGGCCAAAAATTTGCAAGTGCATGTGCATTGTGTTGTGCGAGCATTTGGTCATCGACGGATATTACTTTCTAGACTACTTCTTTGACAGGCACACATTAGATTGTGTTGGTCGTCAAGGCAGGTCAGACGGCGGCTTCTCAAACTGCCATGAACGAAATGGGTTTGACGATGAACAGTTGCCATAGAAGGTGTTCAAACTTGAAACCCTTTTTCTTCCCGATTATTCCCCTAAAACATCCTAAAACCAACTAAGAAACAAAGTCAAAGTATCTCACTTGAGAGTTCTGAAAGCATCTGAAACCTTTCCAAGTCACCATTTTCCGACCATTTCCTGCCCCATTTTCTCCATGTCGCCCCATGGCGGCCATGGCCCTCACGGTGTCTCCACGTTGGACGTCTATTGCCCCGTGGCCGGGATGCTGCCATGCGCGGCCCGCGCGACTGCTGCGAAGGTCCAGCAGCGGAGCTTCAAAGACATGGAGACGAGCGATTCTGGCGGGTGCTGCATCTGCTGTGGCCACTGGTACTGGATTAACATGGATTTTCCTGGATGGTGATGGATTATTTGGATTTGTTGCTATTTAAGGATGTCCTGCGTTGATTTAGGTTTGTCCAAAACTGGAGGGTGCCCGATTTCCTATTCGTATTTGTCTCATGAATACAGTAAAATAGCTGAGTGAAGTCGAGAAGAAGAAGGTCGTATCCATTTTGGCTCAAGGCTCAGACCGACAACGGAGCGCATTCGCTTCACGCGTCCTAGGAACAGACCGTTTGGGCCTATCTTTTTCCCGGCATGGCAATGGAGACCCTGAACATCAGCGATGGCACCACCATGCAGATCACGCGCTTGCCAGACATTGATGACGAAACCTGGGCTGAGGTGAAAAAGTACGTGGAGACCAACCCAGACACCGCCAAGGCTATGCAGAATTTCGCCAAGAATCCTGATGCCATGCGTGGCTGGCTGCAAACCCAGGCCATTGCCGAGCACTACAGCACCAAGCTCTCCAACGGTGACACCCCGGTGCAGGACCGCGTGAAGTCCCTGGAGAAAGACGCAGAGCTGGGGCCCATTTTTGAGGATATCAAGAAGAATGGCATGGAGGCAGCCATGAAGTACTACCAGGACTTGGGCTTGCTATTAATACAATCAAGAGAATCCATTGGGAATATTATGTTTTAATCTTTTTTAATCCGCCATTTGGATCCATTTGGGACATCTACAGCTACAGTGGACATATTAGTTTCTATATGTTTCTATTTCAAGGTCTGGGACGGAAACCGACGGAAACCCGAGGATGAGGAATTGATGCTGAAGATCAGCCAGAAGATGGGCGGTCTGCCGTCAGAGCTCAACCCGGTGCTGCAGAAGATCGAAGAGACGCCCATGACGCTCCACGAGGCCGCTAAGCGCGGCGATCTGGCGGCGGTGCAGAGCTTCCTCGAAAAGAAAAAACCGTTGGACAGCCAGGTGGTGACGGGGGGATCAGTGGGGGATGCCATATGAATGGGGGAAATATGAAATGAAGCTCCACAACTACCAGTTTTTTGATTTATTTTGATGAGAACAGCAGGGCATTTCATGGTTTTGACCAGCTAATAGCCAGGATTACAAGGGCATCATTGCCTTGGGCTATGCCATCGGCGCCAACCGCATTGCTGTGGTGAAGCTCCTCTTGGACAGCCGCGCCAACCCCTACGCCGTGGACAGCTCGGGCAACAGCGGGCTGCACTATGCGGCGGGCTATGGCAGAAAGGAACTCTTGGAGTATCTGCTGAAGGTGGGCGCCAACGTGAATCAGCCGAATGCTCAGGGTCTCACACCTTTAGGTGCAGCCACACAGAATCGTCAGGAAGCCACCATGGCGGTCTTGAAAGCCCATGGTGCACAGTAGGCTCAGTCGACAGCTAACCCCAAAAAACTTTTGGGGACGAACCCAGCTCCCATCCCCAAAAAGTTGTGTCTTTTTGATGTTGGTTGATTTTTGGATTATTTTTTGGCACATATTCAGATTCAGAGCCAGCAGTTCATGACCTGTGGGGGGGAGGTGTGTAGTTGTCTGCAGAGTCTACACTGTGACTTTTTAGAGCTTCCGCCTTGTGCGATTGCTGTGAACCTGCCTTTTTAAAGCAGAGGGCATGTTGAATTCCAACCTTAGCTCCCTTAGCTCAATGCTTGGGCACCGGTACAGTCTATCTCAGACAAAAAAAAGTGACGTTTGTTTTTGGGACGGAGGGACTTGATATCAAATGATGCCACGGGCCCATTCCCATTCTTTTGTGGGTTGGTTTGTTGAGGTTGCCAGAAATCACTCCCCAAGAAGCGAAGACTGCAAGACTCCTTCCATGCTCAGGTGACTTGCCGCCGGTGCAAGGGCAGCACACTGGAAGATATGGAAGGGTTCCCAGAGATTGGAGAAATGGAACCCATCGAAATCGAAGAATTTGAAGAAGTGGAATTTGAACCCAGGATGCAGCGATGGGGCTCAGACTTGGGCTGCCTGAAGCTCCATCGTTTCCATCCAACAAAAATATAGCTTTCACACCCCTTTGTGATCGGTTGCAAAAGGAAACAGCTGGGCATATGATTTTTGCATGCGTGCTTCAGCCAGAACTTGGCCATGGTAAGGTTGCGAAAGACAATGTTCATGAGAACTAACAATCGGCCCCTGCTGACCATTTAGCTGAATATCTTCCACGGGGGAGAACAATTTGTGTCCTGAATTGAACGAATGGATACGAATGGAGTCTACTTCCGAGAAACAGCGGGCTGCATCCCATCCCGGTGATGTGAGGAAATGGGGGAGAAGCGGCAGAAGGCTGAGATGGCGGCGACCGAGACTTGATTGCGCAAGGTTTCCGTTGGATTGCTGATCTTGGCTTGGACATTGTGTAAAGTGGAATGATGATGAATGATGCCAAGTTTGGGACGCTATGATTTCATATGGGGGGTTCCTAAAATGGGGCATATATATGTATATAGCCCAAAATGGATGGTTTACAATGGAAACGAAAAATCCTATTAAAATTTAAAATGGATGATTTGGGGGTACCCCCATTTCAGGAAACCTCCATATGATTTCACCATTTTGCTGAGGAGTTGCTTGAGAAGACGAACATCATCCGGCCCGGCACAGGTGCACTGAGTTGACATTGCAGTTTAGAGATTCTTTGAGCTGATTCTGAGTACGGAAATGTTGTTGAATGTTGCTGATACTCATTGCATTTTTTTGGCACCCCTTTGGGGTGCATAGGTGTTCTATTGGTGTTATATTATATGAGATGCTGTCACACCACCTTTGGTATGTTGCTTGGTTTGGGAGGCGTTGCGGAAAAGACGCCATTGCCTTGCGTCGCGGTTTGCGGCATGGGAAGGGAGGAGCCTTGAAGGCATTACCTTAAAGAACAGAGAATAACACGAACAATCTGCCGCATGTCCAGCTCTTGGTATTCCTGAGGTTTCCTGGTTCTCTCATGTTTTGCGGAAAAGTTATGGTTGTAGGCGGTCATAAGTAGAGATAATAGTGCTGACTTTTTTGGGAAATCAAGAAATCGCTGGGGACTGAACGCCGCAGCAACCGCGGTTGAGGACGATGACAAGGACTCAGTGGCTGCCATGCTGCATCGGCAGCTGAGAATTTACAAAGGTGGAAGTCCAGAAGAACCTGTGTGGTTTCCAGATATTTGAGGGGTTTCATGGTGGTGGAGGGAAGAAAGATAAGTTGGGAACTATGAAATAGTCACGAAACAAAAAAGGACAAGTCGTAAAAAAAAAAACATATCCTTACGCTGAAGAGCTTCCACTTTCCAGATGGTGCTGGATTGTTTATGCCCAAAGGACTATACATAACATTACATAACCACTGCTTGCTGTGCGTGGTCTTCAACCTAACGTTTGCATGAGTCTCAGAGAATTTCCGAGCAGGTACTGATTGGTTGAAGGCTACCAACCTCCGTGAGCCAATCCTCAGAACCCCTGTCCAACCTGCCCTAATTAGCTTGACAATTGCTCTACCCACTTTTATAGACTTTTTTAGTTTCTGTTCTTTTCTTTTTTTGGGGAATGTGACTCCCTCATCTTTGTAACGTAAACGGGTAAACAGAATCAGTAGCAAGATTTTTGGGTGATATCTTTATGGAATTTGGATAAACTACATATTATATTATATATATAATATATATATATACATAAACTGGAATCCTGGGTCTCTTTGCCATCCAACTGGCAACCAAGTCATACCGTAAGTTACCCGAGGTTTGACCTCGACACCGTGGCGAGCCGATCCTTTGAGGAGTTGGATCAATCATTGGCGCTGCCCCTGGGCCGCCTGGGCCACTGATGGCAGCAGTGATGCTGTTGATCTGCAATGAATTTGGGTATGGTTGATGTATATCATATTTCAATGGATTGGTTTAAGGGAAAATTTACAGGAAAGCCCCATATTTAATGGGAAAATCTATGGTTTCCTGTAGATTTTCCCTTAAACCAATCCATTGAATATTGGATGTGAATTGCCCAATTGGGTAATACTACATTCATCTGCAATGAATGTATATGAACGAATTATCAGATTGTAGTTTTTCATGGTTTTGATTGGTGTTTTGTTTCTCCCTCATCTGTAAAAGCGCCCGTGAAAACGCGGTCATTCTGGATTTCGTCCCATTGCACGGCCGAGGTGTCGAACCATGGTGGTTTGCCCACCTTTGAACCTGGGGGACCGCCGGAAGATCAAAGCGCTGCGCGATGGTCTCAAGCTTTTGCTGGCTGCTCGCCGCTGCAGCATGCCATGGCTATGCCATGCTATGCCATGGGTACAGCCATATTGATTTGGAAGGTGTACTGGTATCTTAAGGAATGTTTCCCAGAAAAAAGGTGGAAAGAAAGACACATATGGGATCTATAACACAGATGGGTTGATATGTAGATCGATACTTTGGAAAATGCAGTAGTTTCTGTTTGACGCTTTTGGTTGCTGCAACGTTGACATGGCATTCAAAAAACTGGTTGAATCTGTCCAGTGAGAGACTCAAAGTATGTAGCATTGGTAGTTCGCTTCATTGTGGCATGATTTACCCTCTGGTAATGACTAACATAGCTATTGAAAATGACCATTTATAGTGGATTTACCCATTAAAAATGGTGATTTTCCATAGTTATGTTAGTTTACCAGAGGGTAATCAATAACTATAACTGAAGCATTGCAATGGGAAACCGGGTTTTTTTAATGCAGCGAGTGCGCCGGCACACTCGGCTCACTCGGCACACTTGACCTCTCCAAGAACCCGGGTTTTTAGACGTAGCAAGTGCGCCAGCACACTCGGCACACTCGGCACACTTGACCTCGCCAAGAACCTGGGTTTTT
>Ga0126342_10012904_pt1 | contig 14857 bp, 16 predicted proteins | sample Cyp1metagenome_FD_92528 | JGI IMG/M metagenome (GOLD analysis project Ga0126342, IMG submission 92528) | Coral microbial communities from Lord Howe Island, Old Settlement Bay, Australia - Cyphastrea 1 metagenome | ecosystem: Host-associated > Invertebrates > Cnidaria > Coral ... | reverse complement strand
GGGGGGGGGGAGGTTCTGATTCGGGCCCGTTTGGGAAGGTGAGGCCGGAGCCTGGCTGGGGAGAGCTCCAAAAATGAGCTGCCGCCCCCCCGTTTTTTAAGAGAGCTCCCAGGTCATAGCGAGATGGAAATTCCCGACAAGCCTGCAGAGCTCAGTTTCCATGATGCTTCAATGTACCGCACATGCGTGGGGATTCTTCTTTACTTGTCAGCTGACCTGCCACAATGTCAGTATGTGATTCGATACCTATCCACTTTCTCTTCGAAGCCAACTGAGAAATCCCTGATGGTGCTGAAGCACCTGGTTGGCTATATCGCAGCACACTTCGACCAGCGCATGTCTTTGAAATTGAAAGGTTTGCATTCTGGTGTTTTCAAACAGTATGAGAACGAGGAGCCGATGGTGGAAATTATCAGCGATGCTGACTGGGCAGCAGACAGAGAAACAAGACGCTCTGTCTCGGGATCTGCAATCTACGTTGGTGGTTGTCTGGCTTACTCAAGCTCCAGGACGCAGAAAATCGTGTCACTTTCGAGCGCAGAGCCAGAAACATATGCAGCTGCGTCGGCAACTAGATGCGATCTTGATCACAACCATCTTTTCATGGCTTCTTCGATGTCAGTTTATAATGTGATTGTACTTGGATTCATCAGCTGCAAGAGGTGTTCTTTCTCGCAAAGGTGTAGGTCTTGTGAGACATTTGTCATGCAGAATTTTGTGGGTGCAGGATTTAGTCATGCAAAAACGTTTGCTGGTGAGATCAGTGGTGGGAGCATTGAATCCTGCAGATGTTGCCACGAAAAGACTCAGCGCAGCAAGGCTTGAGTCGTTATGCTACTTTTTGGGTATTTGGAGAGGAAACAATCTTGAAGGAGCAACTGACCCAGGGAACATCTTCAGACACGTCACAAATCAAAGACAACAGGGCTACAGCCAGGCACAGGTCAACCTTTTGATTAACGCCTTGAGCGTGCTGACCCAGCTTCAAGGGTGTTCCGGTGCCATGGACGCGGTGACGCATGGAGGAAACTTCATCGTCGTGTTTTTGATCACATGGCTGCTTGGGTTGGCTGGCTACATCTACCTGGCCATCCGCCCTGGAGAACCCTTGAAAAGTTTGATTTTGTGCCCACTGATACAGCTTCAAGCAACAGCGCTGGAGATGACCCTTGCGACAACAGTTCCGAGGCTACAGAAACCTCATCTGATTGCCCAGCATGGTCTCAAGAGGGCATGATACATTGGCTGTACGATCGATGCGAGAGAAGACTTGAGAAGACAGTAAGGAGCCAGGATCCTATGAAGACAAACCAATATCTGGCTCGACAGGGCATTTTGTCCGACATGTTGGCCCTTCTTGAAGTGGCCACAACTGAGACTCGAGAACAAGTTCAACAAGTCTTGGAGGATATCACTGACCTTTCAAGTGATGAAGATTCTCCCACAGTCAATACAGGTGGACACCAGGTTGCCATGAACTCGAGGCTTTCCGTTGCGACATGGTGAACTTGTGTGGTTGCGACATTGTGAACTCGAAGTCTTCTGAAGGTGACATGGTTTCTTTCACAACACTTGTGCTGACCTTGTGGACAATGGCGCTTGGGGAATACACGTGGTACTGGCTTCGCAGGCCAATCATGCCAGTGCATTTCCCTCCAACAGACTTTTCAGTTCAAACAGGAGCTGCAGAGCCCGAAGTGCGCGAGGATCTTCAGACTGAGCGCATGCTGTTGGTAGCTTTGAAGAGGATCAACGGGAGGCTCGAACGAGCCCAAAGGCAGGGAAATAATGGACAGTCCATGAAGTACATGCAAAGCAGAACTTGGTTGCTCAGCTGCGTTTCTTACTACGCAGACTGTTCTCCAGTCGAGAGAACCCGCATGGCGAGCAACTTGAGTGATGACGACGAGTCACCACAACATGGACTTGGAGAAGATGAGAAAAACCACGCCTTGGTGGAGGCTGACAAAGCCTTCAAAAGCATCATGAACCTCCTGGAGTATGATCGCTTCGAGGAAGTGACAAGGCTGGTGAACCAACTGGGTTGAGCGATGCGGGAGATCAGGCCGCAAAGCTCAGACGAAAGCATGCCGGAAGAAACCCAATCACAGAAAGCACGGAGGTACACTGAGTGCGGACAGTCGGAAGCTTCAGGCCCAGATTGCTGGGCAGATGTCAACTATGGTCCGGCCGACAGAGAGGATGAGCCGGAACCACCCATGGACGACAGTGGACTGACGGAGTTCTGAGAAAATCTGAGCGAGGAAAAAGGCACCACCTGAAGAGTGTCACCTGTTGGGTATGATGCCTAGCAAGTGGCTCCAGCGCCTATAGTTTGAAGCATACTTGGCTTCACCTTTCAAAAGACTCCAATAAAGGAGATGCGAAGGTCAAACAAATGACCTGCGGAGTCGTAGCCACAGTGATATTTAGAAATATTCTAATATCAGGGCGGGGTGAAAGTCATTTCCGCATTTGCAGTTGTGTGCATTTGCATGTCAGTCATGTAGTTGTGCACATGACACAGCACAAATCGAGTAGTGTACATCAGGATGAATTCTGAGGCCCTTGCGGTTCCAGAAAAATTCGCAGAAACTCAGAGCGAACGTGCCCGCAGATATATGTCAAGTGCAACGTGCGAAATTAGCGATCCAGAAGAATGGATGGTGTACTCCCATGGCCAGAGCAGCAGTTCCGAAACAGAGCCATGAAGTGGAGATCATCCTAGTTCAAACCGATTCTTTTGTGATGTGAGCTTTGGATGGACTTCAAGGAGTCATGCAAGTAGTGGCAAGCCACTGAGCGCCCCAGCAGCAATCATCTGAAACCACTCGAAGTTTCAACTTTCAGTTTTTGCATGGTAGCATAGTGCTCACGAAATTCTGGTTGTCACATGCATCAAAGCGGGGTGCAACATATTATCGTCAGTTGTGCAGTGGTAGTTTCACGTGTGTTGTATCCCATGTCACATAGAGTTGATCAGTGTAGTATCAGTTCTTATCGTGAAGCACTTGTATCTCAAGCAAAAGAAACACATCTTGAGGCGTTTCCTTTCAAGGGAAAACAGGCAGTTTGTCAATATTTTTCGTTCAGTGCGTGCAATGAATTGGACAACTTCAAAGTTATGCAGATATGAACCATCCAACAACGACATGTTTGGGTTTGGCGGGTTTCGTTGCATCGTTCAGCACCAAAAACACCTTTTTACAGACGCAAAATGTGCAAATGTGTTTATGAATTGTTCGATCAACATGAAAATCTTCAATGATTGGTGGCACAAGAATTCAAACGAATTTGAAGGATACCCACTTGAATTGGTTCCACAACTTGCAATTTGGCAACCTGTCTTGCCAGCGGCATGGACGTTTCCATGACATGAACACCGGGAGTGAGCCGACGATCTCACCATACACAGGCCAAATTTGGTTTCGTGGAGTTGTGCTAGAACCTTGGCGAATTGAATCAATCGGACATGTCTTAGCGCAATTTTTAGATGTTCCACGATGCCTGCAAAGATTCAAACCAAAACACTGATTTCGATTGATCGTAATCATTTTTTAACCTTTGATGTTGTTGTTTGGAGTTCTTTCTTGAGGCAGTGACCGCGTTTCCATGCTTTGTGCTTGTTTGGTGGTCTTGTCAGTGGCGACCGCTTGTTCACACATCTTCACCTGCGACTCGTTTGCTCCAGGTGATGTATTTTTTCGTCAAAAAATTGAAGACAGGAAACATATTATATAGGGGCCCAGTAGAACCAGAAAACTGAGGCGATATTGCTTGAAACGGTGTCGCAAACGAAGTCCGACGAGTTTGTGAGCTTGGGTTTTGGAACTGTGTGCCGATCTTCCGTTCAGGACCAGGTTTCAGTTCAGTGTTTGAACTCTGTGTATCGAACAATTTTCATCAAATGATTTTTTGGTACTTTGTCATGGTGTGTCACAACAAAGTCACAGATGTGAAGTACGCAGGACTTTCGTACAGTGCCCGTGGAAGGAGAAGTACGCGGCGGCATTTCAAAGGAAAAATGCCAGCATTTGTGCTCCACTGACCGAACATGCGCAGGCCTCTCGGCCACGCTTAAGTTTTAACAAGACACAATTGCATTGAACGACTGCAAACTGAAACGTCATTTGCACCCATGTGTTTTTTTGATTTCATGGGACATGGAAGTGGCAGTTGTGCTGGAATGTCACAACATGTCATTGTATACTGACCCTTCCAACGTTGTGCAATTGCTTCACTTTCGCAGGTTTCGAATTTCGAAGGGGAGAACGGCGATGTGAGATATGGCGACAAGAAATATTTGCCCATCGCCACGTCTTCCACAACAGAACAGTTCCAGGCAGTTCGCATGACCCAATTCACGATTTTTCTTTTACGAAATCCAAAACGTCATTATATGGCCCGTTTTTTTTTTAGTGTGCTAGTCACCTAGTTGTTTACAGGCAACATTTTTAATTTCGTTGTTTTTTGTGGTATCCTGAAACCTTTGCACCTTTTTTGCAGGGGTCTTGGTTCCATTTTTTTGTATAATGAAAAGGGTGTTTACATTGCAATGGTTCTTTTTTGTTTGCTACTTGTTTGTTATCTGCATGGGTTCATTTTGATGAGGATTTGACATTTATTGTGACTGTTGTGGCTATCACCTTCCAACGTGAAGCATGTGCTGGTGATCCTTTGTTTGTTGATGGTGTTCCTGTTGGTGTTGGGTCCAAAAAGTTGACAACGACGCGGATACTGTTTGAACAATCATATAATTAATGATTAGCGGGCGCTGGTTGTTGGAAGCACTGGCCTTCTCATTTAGCTGTTATTACCCTCCGCAATGCCTGTTATCATTCTAGCGATTATCGCACTTTAGTTGCTGACGCGATTCTATTCCTATGACTGAGCCGCTCCCCGCCAGTGGCTTTGACCAGGTGTTTGAACTGCAGGTCCTGCTTGTTGTGATTGCATTTAATTGTATTTTGATCATTTTTGATCAAATTGTCTGATCGTCTGCAACATAGAAAGTGCTTTGTGAAGCAGCTGCTGGTGATGGTGGTGGTGATGATGATGATGATGATGAGGAGGAGAAGGAGGACGACGACGACGACGACTATGATGTTAATGAGCCCTGGTGACGATTATTGCAACAATGGTATCTTAATGACAGCAATGTCAATTTTAGATGGTCCTGCGAATTTGCAGTAGACTTGTAGTGCACAATGTAAAGTAAGTTTTCGGTTCCTGCCATTTTTCTTGTCATGAAGTGTTTGTGATATTTGTGAAATTACAGTTAGCTGCTGATGTTGGCAAGGTAAGCTCATTGTTTCCTCAAAGAAACATCTTGTGCATTTCGTTCTGATTTACTCCCTTCTGTGAGGCATTTTTGCCACTAAAGGTGTTTGATCCAATTCGTGGAGCTCCAAATCTTTCTTTTTTTTAGTCATGTTGTGGAATGGACAAGTTTGTGCTATGACAAAATGGCAACAGTGGTGAAGACATGTTGTGGTGTCGGCAACAAGCTTGGGTTTTGGGCCTGCTTGGGGGTCTATTTTTCAAAGCTGACTGGACTCGCCATAGCTTTGTGTTCTAGTGCTGAAAATCGCACTTTTGTCCCTCTCACGCACTTTCCTTGGAACTAACGAAATAGGTTGTCCATGGGTTAAGCTCTGCTTGGAAGTAGTTACTTTGGGCACATCTCCACTAGTGTACCCTTGAATCAATTTGACTCTTTTGCACATTTGCACATCATTCCCTTAGTGCAGTCAACGCACAGAGATGCCACAGATGAAGCACTCTACGAACTCTACGAATTTAGAACGCAGCTGTTTGAACAGCTGTTTGCACAGCTTGCAGGTGCACCTGACTTTGAATGCGTCTTGAAGCTGCCAAGCTGTCAAAGACTAAAGGCTGGCAGTGGGAGTCAGAGAGGACTGTCTCATCATACTTGACATTTCTTGACTTTTTGAATTTTATTGATTTTGTTTAGTTGTCATTCTTGACTTGCGAGGCTCACAAAGCTCTTCATGATCATGCAGTGACTTGGATTTGAACGGCTTATCTTGGTCTAGAGTCTTTGAAGACACGGAGTGTTGAACAAGGCTATGAGAGTTCTGTAGGCAATACTACAGTACGGTAGTATGAGTGGGTCTCACCACACTTCGGTTCCTCTAGGTCGGGGGAAGGTGCTGTTATGTGCTGTTGTTGGTTCCATTCTGCCATAAGAATTCTGGAGGAATTTCGACATGCACATGCTATGAATTAGTGATTCGATGCCTAATGAAACCATGTTTTTCTTTCCCCTTATGATTTCATCACCACTGATTTGTCAAACTTGTGCGTGGCCACAGCACAGAACATGCGCCAGTCACAAAGTATCAGAACCGGAAATACCTGCCCTGTGGTCTCTCTGTGGTCTCTGCCGGTGTCGCAGATCATGGACTTGGCTTTCTTTGTGACGGACTACTGCGAGTATGGGCCGATAAACCAAGACCTGGATCCATGCTCTCGAGTCTACGACCCTAAACTGAAGATGAGTTGCGCTGTGCATTTTTTGCGCTTTAGTGGAGCCAACAGGAGCTGCAAGTGACTTGTGATAGCTTGTGATAGCTTGTGATGGCTGAACGGTGTGATGATTTTGATGATTTTGCTTGAATGGTTGCACTTCCCTTTGTGCCTTTGTGCATGGCAGTGATCGGACATGTCCGAGGCAGAACAGATGTATGACATCAATCACCACCTTTGCAGACTAGTCACCAAAGAGTGCAAGTCAGCAACTTGCGAATCGAACTCCGAAATCATCTAGTGATCTACTCAATCTGAGCCATAATTCGCCTTAGCCACAAAAATAGTGGCCATGCAGCAGCTTGCTGGAGTCGAGTTTCGTTTCAGAACGCTGCAAAATGCTGTGGGGAAATGAAGCCGATCATGGCTCTTGATCCATCAAATGATGTGCCCTTTGTATAAACCACACTTGAGAAGTACCCTCTTCTCGAGTATCGAAGATCATGACATTGCAGGCATTCTATTCATGATTTATTCCATTGTTTTTGCAGACAGAGTATCAGCAGTCTTAGAGCGTGGGTCCTTCGGTCCTTCAGCACATTTTTTCAGACTTTCATCTGCCGTGATAGCATGCAATCATATGCAATCGTTTGCTGACAAAACTTGAAGTCTACAGCCATTGACAACACGACAAACGTATACAAAGGTGACTTGCCACTCGTTAGCAAGCCATCGCCATGACTCCATGATTGATGGATACGCAGAGGCAAAGAGAAGTGTGTGGACGATGTGTTTTTGGGTAAGGCATTGACAATCCAAGACAAGCGAGTTGCAGAATTCACTTGGGATCAAAGAAGAGCCTTGCAATCTGTGATAATCTGTGCTTCTGAGTCGATTTGCTACTTGAAAGCCTGAAAACCTATTGAAAGCCTCGTGTTACACTCGTGTTTGCATGGCCGCATGCTGCCGCGATCTGCCGTGTGCGGTGATACGCTGCGATACGCCAGGTCTCCACAGAGGATGGAACTTTTGGCGACGCCGCGGCGCTGCGTTTGGAGCTGCAGCTCTTGGATTCGGAGCTGGCCGAGGCCGAGTCCGAGACGAGTCGGAGAGACATTATGGACGTTAAAAAGTGAACTCGGTGAAAACATTCGATGTTTTGGTCATTGGATGTTGTGGAACTGGATTGGACAGTTATTGGACAGTTGCATTCGCGAAATTGGGAGATTCCAAATTGCTGATATCCGGAGATGATTTGTATAATCTTTGAGCCTCAACTTACCACCAGACCTCAACATGTACATGTAGACCTTAGACGTAGAACATCGTAGAACCCGTAGAACTCACCTTGGACCCTTGGACCCTTGGAGCCTTGGACGAGGCCACTCAGTCGCTGCAGTTGCAAAGAGGGGCATTCGCCAGCGAGGAGCACCGCTGAGGGTCGGAGAGTATAGCGACGGGATGCGACGGGTCCCGGGAGAACCGAGAGAACGATTGAGTCAACTGTTGAGTCTATGCGCTTTAGCAAGTTCTTGAATGTCAAGAAAAACAACCAGATGTTGTGGATTTTGTGATCAAGTTTTTGACACATGAGAATACTATCAAGACAAATAAGACAGGTGTTGTGAGAGTGTGTGCAACTTTGATCAAACTTCAAACCATTAGGGCATTTGCTGTGGCAAGCTATGCCAAGAATCCACACGTGCCATCGCCCAATCATCAGGGCAACGCGGAGGGATAAGATGTGACCGAAGGGGAACCAGAGGTAGGTAGAAGAGAAAACAGTATCAGAAATTCAGCTATATATATAATTAGATATATATATGATATATGTACCATGTATGTATATATTTGGCTACACAATTACACTGTCTACATACATTGTAAACACATATATATATATATATGTGTGATGTGTTTCAATCGCGAGTTACACTGCACCTTACCCTTTGATTGCCAAGACCGTATCCTGTCGTATCCTGTCGAATGTCAAGATGACTCAAGCCGAAGTCAGCATCAATTTCTGTGAGAAATATATGCAGGTCTCGAGTCAGGATTTGCAACGTGCCGAAAGAGCCAACAAGGCGTGGATTTGCGTGGAGCCATCGTTGATTCATTTTGGCGTTTTTTTGATGTTTCAACTGTTTTTCTTTTAAAAACATTTTCACACAGCATCTGCCATCCAAAATTTGAATGAGATCTGAATGACATTTGAATGACATTCTTGATAACTTGCGTGTATTTTCCGACTCTTTTCAGACTGAAAAAGACCGCGGTGCAGGTTAATCTGGCCTTGCAAGAACTGGAGGCAATGGTCGATGAGTCGATATGCTGTTCTCCGAAGTTTTTTTCTCCCATGGGTCCATCGGTTTCAATTTTTCTGGTGAAAGCGTTGATCATGTTGATCTCAAAAATCTCAGGCGGAAAGAAAGCAAATGGATGAATGTCACCAGCAGCTGGAAGAGGAAACCCAGGTGCCGACGGTGCCGACTTCGACCTTCGATGATCCGCCTGATCCGCCCAATGCTGCGGCTTTTTGTTGCCGAGGTGGCAAAGAAACTGGAAGCCTTGTCCACACCTCGAGCTGCACAAATCACAAAGATATCAGATGTTTTCGATGTTTTCAGGATTTGGAGTCACCGTGACATGGTCAGATTCGAAGTATTTCGAAGTCAAATTAGTTGAGTGAAGATGTCGATGAGGTGTGCTGAGATGCAGGCCAAATTGGTGGCTTTGCTGCACGAGTAAAGTTGAGATGAGTTGAGGCTTGAGGCTATCGGAGAATTGGAGGCTGTTGTCCTCCCTTCTGTTGTGGTGTTCCATCCAAGTCAACCACCAGGATTTCCGCGCTGCCGACGCACACGAGGACTTTTCATGGTGTCGATTTACCACTTGTTTTTTTTTTTAACAGTTGTCACATGGCCACTCTTGGGACGTAGTATGCCAAGAGGATCCAAGAGGAACGAGTACCTGGGAGGCATATTCCGACATTACTTTCCACATCTTTCCACCATTTCTCTGAACGTCAACTTCGTTGGGTAACGTGTTTGATGTTTGAAGATGTTTGAAGAACATATGTCAGGAGCTCCAGTCCTCCCTGGCGAAGGCCTCCAACTTAGTCTTTCATGAGTCTTTCATCTTGGACCGAGTGAAGAATGACGAAGAATGCAGGGCAATGCAGCTTTTGCACATGTGCCAGGAAGAGTCTTTGTTAGCAGAGGCAGAAGAACAGTAGCCATCTCAGATCATCTCAGGCTGTCGTTTGCGTTTCACTTTTTGGGACGCGCTGACAACATCTGACAACTCACCAGGTTGTCGTTTGCGATGGCAAAGCATGACAGCCTCTCCTCTTCCACGCAGGCCGTGAGGTTTAATATGTTTAATCGAGTCACGACAGTCACAACTCACAACGAAGATAGCAACGAGGCAACCACAGTGATGAATCAGATGACTTTTCGTGCCGTCAGATCGTGCCGTCAGATCGTGCCGTCAGATCGTGGCGTCAGATGTGGATGATGTGGTCTCGTGATGTCTCGTGACTCTCGTGCTGCTGTTCTTTGTTTTGTGAGGCACCCAGTGCACCAAGCTCATCCAAGGCCAAGGAGCACTTGTCACTTGTCACAGGGCCCTGGCAAACCCCCATTTTTGCGGAAGAGTCCGTTCCAAAAGGATGTCACATGATGTCACATGATGTCACATGATATCATTACCACATGATGTCACATGTTCTTTTGGTGTTCTTCCAGAATGCCGTGACAGGCGATGTTGCTACGAGGTGCTGAGCATTTGGCCGAAGAATCTGTGAAGCAAGCGCAGGTTGGGTCCATGGCACACAGGGGGCCGTTGATGCAGTGCAAGGACATCTTCCAAATCTTTATAGCCAATAACCATCAATAAGCATCAATGAGCCATCAATAAGCCATGCTCGTTGACGATATCTTGGAAAATGTATTTCATATTTTCCATTAAAACCCCATTAAAACATGGTTCAATCCCATTAAACCACCATCAAATCTTGGTTTCCCAAGGCAGCCATGGACCGTGCGTCCGCGCCGTGCCGTGCAAAGGTGGTGACGGGAAAGGCAGAGAGGCACCTCGAGGAGATTTGCTGCAGAGCTGCTGCCATTGCGGCCTCAACGAAGGCCATGACCAATAGATGAGATCATTAACCGTAAAAATGGCCCAATGGCCATATAAAAATATAGTTAATACATAATAATACCCATATATTAATATAATATATAATATATTATTAACAATATACAGTAATGATACCATATAATTAATATTGTTAATAATAACTGTTAATATATGGTATCATTACTGTTAATAACCATTAATATTAACCATCTTATAACTGTTAATATTGACCAACAAAGGCACTCGAACCGAAGCGAAAAAAGATAGAAACACTCGAGTCTATGTCGACTCTATGTCACACCTTTTTGTTACACATTGTGTCACACGTCTGGTCTACGTTTCTGGTAAAACTGTAGTGAGGCTCTCTCCAGTGTGCGGGCGCGTCGTCGCAATGCTTGGGCTTGGTGGCCCAAGCTCCACGATTTCTGTATCAGCAGCGTGAAATCATGTGAAATCGGTAAACAGCATGAAGTATGCATTGAGATCATTGAGACTTTAAACGGAGTTTCAAGATGTTTCAAGCGCATTCTGAAATTCTAAGTAATTCTAAGTGCATTGTACTAAAAGCATCTAAAAGCTTCAAGATCGTGATTCTTTGCTTTTCATGGAGGGAAGCGAGAGACAAGCGAAATCAGGATGCAGAAGTAGCCCAGCTGCTGGAGGCTTTGCGAGAGGCATCGGACCTGGTTGGACCTGGTTGGACCTGGTAGTGCGGAGTGCGAGCGAACTTCGTCTCCACACTCCCGACGTTCGACGTTCCCAGGTGGAAGATGTGTCTCTGCAATTGCTGGAACGACAACCGCGACAGCCGCAAGCGCCGCAAGCGCAAGCGCTGCAAGCCAGAGAGGTGCAAAAACTTCAAACGAGAAGCTCACAAGATCTGAGAAGCTTTGCTGGATCAGAATATCATATAATATCATGAGCCGCAACACTATGTCATACTATGTCTTCAGAAACAGCTTTGGGTGTCTTTGAGATTCTTTGGTTATCCTTTGTAGGTCTATCTTCAGTGTTCTCAATGCTAACACTTTTGCCTTGGAGTGGTTTCATATTGAACATGCCATCCTTTACTCTGTTGCTGTGTCAACCACTGGCTTAGACAAAGTCGACTTGGTGCTCTGGAAGACCTTTTGCAGGTAGCAATGCTACGCCATTCAGCACGGAACTCAACTTGCACTTGCTAAAACTTGCTGAGTTTCTTCAATCTTCTTCAATCTTCAATCTTCTTCATCATTTGTGAGATGAGCCATCGAATCTCAAACCTGTGGTCTTTTGACACCCCGTTGAGTCAAGCTCACTTCTTCCCAAGTTTCCACGTAGTTGGCCACTAGACTCATTGACTTGAAGATTTCAGATGCTTTCAGATGCTTTCAGATGCGAGGTTAGCTCAGAGCTGCGTTTGGGCTTTTCGACTTTGGCTCGACCTGAAGCGACGGCGACGCCATTTGTTGTGCCCTGAGTCGTTCTGTGTCGTCAGCTAGAGTCAGAGCCTCACCGAATGCCCCGCAATGAACTGAGCCACACTTTTGAGGCTCAGCAAAACAGGGCGTCCTTGCACAGCATTTGCACAGCATTTGCACCTGGAGCACCTGAGAAGATCTCAGAGGGGAGAGTTGAGTCAGAGTTGAGCACCGGAGATTCGGATGTTTTGCTGCCATGTCTCGGTGCCCTTGCACCGTCTTGTCTTGCCATGTCTTTCTGTCATCCAAATGTGCTTGCCGACCTCGGCTTCCAGCTTGAAACATGAGTATGGATAGGTATGGATAGGTATGGATAAGTTAGATAGGTGCTGAGATGAACAAAGTCATGAGTGCAAAATGATGGATCAGTCATGCGAACGCATTAGAATCGTTAGAACTTGCCAGCAGAGTGGGGGCGATTGAGGCAACCTAAAGGCAATGAACATTCATAGAAAACCATGATGTATCATGATGTATCATGATGTGTCAAAAGGAATCTAAAGGTGGTTCAGGGAAAGAAGCAAACTGCAGTGATACATAAAGAGGGAAAATCCCTGCTGCTCTGGATCCGGGGTTCCAGAGCGTTCCAAAGAGGTTCGATTTTCTGTCATATTCTACGATAGTCATAATGAGTCATAGTCATATTCATTCATATTCATTCATATTCTATCTACTCAATTGGATGTTAGGACATCTTGCCATGCGGTCCGAGCCTAACCCCGTTGGTCCCACACTTGCCCGCCGCACACCAAGTTATACTTCTCCATACTTGTCCCTTTGCCCAGCTCGTGACAACCATCTAATTTCTTTTCACGGACCATTTCTTGACTTCACTTCACTTTTCATTTTTTTTTTCATTTTTTTTCATGATTTCAATAGATGTCAATTTTTTCAATTTCAATTGATTTCCTGATCCAAAACGGTCAAAACTTCCACGGCCTTCGACAAGTCTCCCTTGGAATCGACAAACTGTGAGGTCCGACAGCGCCATCCGGCAGGATGACCATTCAGATTTCCCGGGGTGGTCCGAAGTCCCAGAAGTCCCAGGAGTCCCAACAGCTCAGTACACCAACAGCTCAGTACATATGCCACATATGCTTATATAACTTATATAACTTATATGATTCATATGATCTCATATGCCACATTTGAACAACGCGCTTCCACACTGACGTATTTTTGAAGCCTCATTTCTTACAAACTTCTGATAGATTTATGTGATTTCGTTTAATCTATGTTAATCCATTATTTCGATTCCTAGCGGCCTAGCGTTTTTGGTTGGATAGCTTGCACCGGAACAAGGTTTGGCAGTCTTGGATTTGCTCCTGGCAAAGTGGCGTCCAGCTGTCGACCAGCAGGTCCGTGAATCGAAGCAAAATCTGCAGAATGTAAGAGGTAGAAAGATGTAGAAAGGCTAGAAATATATAGAAATCATCAATACAAATGTGTCACAGTATGTCCATGATTTATATTATATATTACTTATTATATTAATATGATAATGACTTCCGATGGGGAATCCTAATCCAAAGTTGTAAATCTTGGGGTTGTGTCGAAGTGGTGCAAAGTTTGAGCTGGGAGCAGGGTCAGGTTGCTGTCGAATCAAAGAATGTTCCATCGGTTGGGCCCTGGAAAGGGACATGGCAAACACCTGCTCTTGACACCGGACCTGTGGGTTCCACCAGGGTCCCTGCTCAGTGACCTTTGACTCAATCTAGAAGTGCTTCTTACAGCAAATTGAAAGCTGGCTTCAAACCCGAACCCAAGGAGCAGATAGTTTAACATAGTTTTGTATTTTACTTTGCTGTGCCAGGCATGGGATACTTTGATGTCCTTGGACTCCCATGCTGTGGACATTTTACAGGACAGATGATCCAGATGATTGATGATATTTCTTCGAGAATTTCGAGAATCAAAAGTTTGTGAGGTTTCCGGCTCTGGTTGCCATGCTCCATGCTCCATGCTTGTGACAAGTCATGTTAACATGGTGCTTCCATGTGCTTCCGTTTCGACCATTGGAGGAGCTTGATCTGAAAACTGACAGTGTCAACAATCCCTCGGCCTACATCCAGCGGGCAGTGAGCAACGCGTTGAGGGGGCAGCCGGTGGGGCTGTCCCATGGCCGCGATCCCAATCCAGGCACAACACTGGTCGCGGTTCGGTGTGCTGATGGAGAACCTCGACAGTTGAATCAAGAGCATCAATAGATATCAATAGATATCACTAGATATCACTAGATATCACTAGATATCACTAGTAGATATCAATAGAAAGCAAGAGATATCGATAGATATCAATAGATATCAATAGATACAAACAGATATCAATAGATATCACTAGATATCACTAGATATCACTAGTAGATATCAATAGAAAGCAAGAGATATCGATAGATATCAATAGATATCAATAGATACAAATAGATATCAATAGATATCAATAGATATCACTAGATATCACTAGATATCACTAGATATCACTAGTAGATTAGTAGATATCAATAGAAAGCAAGAGATATCGATAGATATCAATAGATATCAATAGATACAAATAGATAATAGATATCACTAGTAGATATCAATAGATATCAATAGAGATCAATAGATATCACTAGATATCACTAGTAGATATCAATAGAAAGCAAGAGATATCAATAGATATCAATAGATTTCAATAGATATCAATAGATATCAAACAAATCAAAAGATATCAATAGATATCACTAGATATCACTAGTAGATATCAATAGATATCAAAAGAATCAAAAG
>Ga0126342_10012903_pt1 | contig 14857 bp, 7 predicted proteins | sample Cyp1metagenome_FD_92528 | JGI IMG/M metagenome (GOLD analysis project Ga0126342, IMG submission 92528) | Coral microbial communities from Lord Howe Island, Old Settlement Bay, Australia - Cyphastrea 1 metagenome | ecosystem: Host-associated > Invertebrates > Cnidaria > Coral ... | reverse complement strand
GAAAGTAAATTGAAATCAATTCAAAATAAATTCAAATCAATTGAAAGTAAATTGAAATCAATTCAAAATAAATTCAAATCAATTGAAAGTAAATTGAAATCAATTTAAATCTATCATTTTTTTAATTTTACTGTATTCTGTACCCTCTACTTTGGTTTTTCCACACTATTCTGTATCCAAAATTTGTTTGGGGGGGAGGGGGGGGGGGCCTCCCCACACTAATCAGTAACCTACATTATAACTCTTATATCATGATATGCAATGGTATATCTGCCATTGGATAGCTTATATCATGGTCCTGTTATATTGGCAATTGCTTCAAAAATATCTCAATTATCTACCATTGCCATAGCCATAGCCATTCCAAGTGTTTTATGCCAGGAACAGGGGCACAAGGCCGTGGAAGATGCGCAGGAGCGTTTCGGCGTTCGGGGGTGTCGACTGGCATGGGTAGGGACGCTGATCCTTTAAACGTTTGCGACTTCAATGGGGATATCTGCTGGCTAACACATGTATAGTTTTGTTGGTGCAAGGTATCCGAGATTGGCAATGGTTTTGGAAAATTAAATGTTCCATACATGGTTTGGTTTGGTAAAGTTATTTGTTTTTTTTGGTTGCATTTTGAAAGGGAGAATGGACTAAGCCAAGATATGTTCTTTTTGCAGCAGGCAAGCTGCAAGTCAGCCAGCTTGACCATCCTTCTTTAATTTCGTCAACATTGGTGGTTGGCTAAAGTTGTTTTTTTCGCCCATATCTTGAACATCTAGATTTGCTCAAGGTTACTTGTTATTTTCCCAAGAGGAAACCCACTATGGGAATCGATTGAGGGTATATGTTTTTTGTGGGGTTCCTTAGGAGAGTTGGGTGAACATACTATACTATCTTTCTGCAACATATTATTTGTGTTGGGCGGGTGACAGCAATCATGCGCCTCTACCACCACCACCTCCACAAGTGCGGTGGAGATGCATTATTGTAGAAGCCTAATCGGGCCATATAGGGCCCATTTGCCAATTAAATTCTGTGTAGTAACCCCCAAAAAGATGTCGAACAGGTTTAATTGATCACTATTTTGGTAGAATTTTACTGTGGTACGGTGCGTTTAGTTCCATGATTTTACCTATCAGAAAGGGTGATTTTCCATAGCTATGTTGAAGTACCAGACGGTAATAGATGTGTAAATAGATGAGTAAATAGCCTTATTCCGACGTATGCTCACTGGTCTCCTCTATTAAGTATAGGAGACCCCCAATGGAGCAAAAAAATTCAACCATGGTTTAAAGACAAAGACACCAGGATCCTTAACTATCACTATTTCAGAAAAACCAGTGGAAACCCACGTGGTAACCATTGGTGGCTTTTCTGCAATTAATCATCACAGCAATACAACCAACCCTGTCAAAGGCAACCCCCTGATAATACATGGTTAGTAAGTAAGCCATTAGTAGTTGCTGGCGCTTAAGATTTACTCTCAACCAACCCTGATTCACCCGTAATAACTATCATTTTCCTACTTGAATCCGGCAAAACCAGCATTTCTCATGGTAAAACCACCATTTCTGATAGTAAACCACCATTTCTGATGGTAAAACCACCATTTCTGGAGCTGCTGAACTCCCCACGATATCCTCCACCAATGGTCCAAAGCGTTCACCTGTCCGTCTCATGCCACAGGCTCGCGCAGCCGCAGTGACACAGAAAACCACTGAGGAGACAGGGGGGCTGCAGGATCCATGAATGGGAAGTGGATTATAACTTATACACGTGTATGTGTATATATATATATGTGCGTGTGTGTGTATGACATGATGACCGGGTTTTACCATTTTTATTATATAGTGGATATGAGACCGTATGATTATATGCTGTTCTTCTTACCACCTCGCGAGCCCTGGGTCCTGCCTGATCCAGCTTTGGTGCGTGAGTGAGTGACCTTGGGTCCAACTGTATAGTGACCATCGTTTCCCTGCAAGTTTCCCTTAGAATCAACCAAGGATCGAATAGCATACCGTATGGATTTCTATTTGGATGGCTTGTGCTGTAGTGAATGGTAGCCACACCAGTCGCTCAGAGATTTTGTTGTAGTCTAGGCGGCGGCCCTACCGCATATGATTTTACTGAAATTCAACCTTGTGCCTTCAGCTAATCAGAACATCAAGTCTTGTTACTGAAATCCACATTGTTTCCGTTTATGTCCAAACATTTGGTTGGTAATGGTTTATTACTATACAATTTCTTGGTTGCTTTTTTATCCAGATGATGGTCGGAACAAAGCCATGCATTGGTCAAATCCCGGGGTCGTTACAATGCGGAGGAGCTGGACCGTTTGTTGTCGCGCTTCATGGAGTTAGTGCAGCAAGTGCAGGATTCGGAGGCACAGATCATCACTGATCCAAAGGATCCTTGGGGAAGGTTCAGCTCAGCATGGTGAAATGTATAAGCCATATGGATGTGGGAATTATAAGCCATCAATATGGGAATTTCGCAAATCAACATGGTGACCCAAAATGGTAATCAAACACAGCTTGCTGGAATTTTCCCTCCATTGGTGCCATTGGTTCGAAGGATTTTCCCATAGCCTGAATGGGACGATCGTGGCTTCACCATGATTTAACCAAAAAGATGGGTGATTATGAATCATGAAGCACTTACCAACCTGGCGCCCCCAAAATAGCTATATAAGTTGGTTTATAACTATACTATAAACTGGGGTTTATGAGGGATATATATATATATATCATTATTATATATATATAATTGGATTGGGCTAGGTTATAAATCTACTTCTAACATTCTTATAACTGGGGTCTCCATTACTGCTATGTACAAAGCAGTTTCCCACCTTTTCGATTAAGACACCCATGGCACTGGCTACGTCCCGTCGCGTAGGCGTTCCAATCAGCGTCCAGCCAGCTGCAAAGCGCCACAGAGCAGGGCATGGCTACGGCATCCTCCGCCCTAGCGCAGGTGGGGTGGGGCAGAGCGGAAGATGTGTGTTTAGCCATGTGGGTGTGTCTGAAAATAGTGTACCCCTAAACCCAATGGTTTTGCTGATCACTATCCCTATTAAATGGCTATTTGTTTGGGAATATACCCTATTTTCAGACAAAGCCATGTAGAAACCAGAAGTGGATGTTTCCTCAGCAAACATGGAGGTTGAACTCGGTTTTCACCAAGAAAAATGGATGGGGAACTGAAGCAAAGATCTGGTCAAGATTGGAAGGGTAGTTTCAAACTTGTTCTGCGCGTTTCTTGTGTGATTAACAGAAGTGGATGTTTTATTTGCTTTGATGTTTTTACCAACTATAAATTGTTGGCCGCAGGGTGCCTAATATTGGCTATGACGTTTCGCAGCAAACACTGTAGTTCATCAACAAGTATGCCGTTTTGATCACCACCAGATGCAATTTTAGCCAACAAATTAAATCACATGATTACCATGTTTTGCCTACAACGATGGGGATTTTAACAACCAAGAAAAGGAACAACATTGGATGTTTGTTAACCAACATCCCGGGGTCAAGCTTACTTTGCCCCCTAGAACATTCTAGGCTGTGGTACATATGCCACTACTTTCCATTACCCCGAGAGAGGGAAGTACCCGCTTCCCTCACACAACAAGCAAGACTTTCCAGAATCCGACCATTATCACATGGGTTTCTTGTACTTTTTCTCTTCATCCATTATCCCTCGGGAAGCTGGGAGATACAATATCTCCGCCGATGTTTTTGTCTTTTCTGGGGCACCTTTGCCGACAGTTTCGGAGCATTCATCCAGCTAAATCGCCCAGGTCCTTGGAACACAGCTCACAATCCTCACAGTCTGGTAAGGAAGTTTTGGTGTGCCATGGAGCCCGAAAGGAAATTACATCCATGTTGCTACTGATCGTGATGTTTGGAAGTCTTTGTCTGAAAGTTTTTTGCAATGGCATGGGTTTACAAGGACCCACAACAACGTAGAAATGCTTGAGCAAAACCCGTGGGACAAGCCAAAACGCCTCCTCCACATACCCGTTGCTTGGATTCACCTGGTGTTTGTTGGTATAGCGGCTGGGGTTTTCACTGCGGTATGGCTGGATACAGTTGCCGGGTTTTCAGTTTGGGCACGCAGTGAAATACTGCAGGGATATGAAGCCAACATTACAAGCGGCTTCCGACGGTTATGCTGCCATTTGAATATGCTTGGTGGGCCTTTCCTCCTGCAAATCGCTGTGCCAAATGCATAAGTGTGGCGCGCCATACAAAACCACGCAACTTCAATACAGCAGACATTGCAACAATTCCCACCATGCATCGTGGTACCAATTGTTTCCGCTGACAGCGAGTGAGTGCCAACACCGTAGTCTCCGACATTGTCTCACATACGTGACATAATTTTGGACACTATATAGACAACCATTAATTACTCCATATTACTCCAGCATTGTGTTTACATTTGGGTTACTCAGGTTACCCTCTGGTAAACTAACATAATTATTGAAAATGGCCATAGAAATAGTTAGATAGCTGATTTACCCATTAAAAATTGTGATTTTCCATAGCGGCATTTTGTATGTTTACCCAAGGGTAACCATGATGATCCAGGCTGCATCCGCATCAAATGATGGGCCAGAAACCACCAGAGTCAGGCCTCCTCACAAGCCAACGCGGCGCTGCAGCAGGCGCCTGCTTTACCCTCCGGTAAACTAACATATGATCATATGGAAAATGACCTGGAAAATGACCAATTGATGGATCATTTACCTATTATAGATGGTGATGTTCCATTGCTATGTTAAATTACCAGAGTATTGTTATTACAATGGTTTCCTTAAGTATGTCCAGTTGAGTTTAGCTGCGACACGCTTTCTGTCAAAAGCAAACAATTATCTCCAAGTTACTCCATCTCACTGGCGGCAAAAAGTAAACGTGGTAAACAAATAGCCCAAAAAATCGTTTTTTTTGCCAAATACCCCATGGGTTTGCCAAATATGTGAACATGATCATCATCCTACTTAGGAGTGGGAGTTTGTTCAACAATAATTTGAGTAGAGCTTGGGATCTCTTTTTAGCTTGCGCTTGTTGAACCAGTAATTAATCAATTGTGTTATGTGCTGAAGCTCTAAAAGCGCAGTCTAACCCCAATGCTTGTTAGTTGACATCCCCATCTTCCAAGTGTTTTAGATCAAGAGTCTGCAGGCCGATTTGTGTTGGCTGATCTTCCCCACCAATGAAGTACCTCTATCTATTATCCCATATTTATCTATAGTTACCATTTGCATACCTGTATGTAGACAGACATGTATTGTAGATGCATTTGTGTGTGTGTGTGCATGTATGCGCCTTACATTCATTTTCACATGCAGTCATTGTCATAATTTTGTTACAAGGTCTCATCAAAATACACGTATGTTATGGGTCAAAACCCTGGTACCCTACACCAAAGTCATAGCTGGTGAATGGATGGCGATTCCCCCATATGGTAATTTCATAGGTTTTGACCCATAACCCATCCCCATATACTTTATAGTAGATGAGAAATTCCACCCCTGAGGTGGTTCATATCCCCATACATTCCCGGCAATTCCCATCGTTATACCTCCTTTAAATTCCCATTGAGTGGTGTTCCATATAGGACACATATTATCCCATACAAAGACGTTGTGTCCCCGCGGCCACCGCGGCGCCGAAATCAGGGCATGACAACGGCCTCACAGGCAGCAGCACAGGTGGAAGTGACCGAGCCCATCCACGCGAGTTGATGTGCGATTTCATCAACAATATACATGGAATGATTAATGGAATGGTTAAAATGATTATGGTTAATAGATTATGGTTAATATGTTCATCAACTTTTAATCATTATGGTGAATGGAATGATTTATAATATGGGTGTATCGTGAATATGGGCAAAAAACAAGAACAACTGATTAATATGGATAATGGAATGATTGATATATGGGTGTATGGTGAAATTGGGCAATAAAAAAAAACTGGAAGAAACGTGGTTAGATAATGTATGAATCGTATGTGCTTGATTGAACCAACCATCTATGGGATGTAATTAGTCAATGTTAGTGGGATAGATCCGCAAGAATGTGAAAATGTCACAATGTTGTGGGTATGGTGAACTAACCTGGCTATGGAAAGTGGTGCATTTATAGTTGATTTACCTATTAAGATGATTCTTTTCCATAGCATTTTGTATTTTTACCAGAGGTTAATGATTTGAGATCTATGGAAGTGTCAGCCAATCTTCATCCGATGCTCTACGTGTGGCTTATGTTTGAACATTTCAAATTTGCATAGATTTAGCCTCAAACGTGGCATGATAAAGTCTTGGTAAACGTGCCATAGATGGAGCTAGAGCATATGGGTATTATAATATATATGTAAGTGTATATATATATGCACGTGCATACATTTACACCTTCATTTTGAGAGGTATTTTGTGGATATTCATGCAAACCCCCAGTACTACCAGTTTGCCGGGCCCGCACCATGCAAGGCCAGGGATGCCATGGAACAGCGCGGCTGAGTTCGCAGTTCGTGAAGCGAAGAAATGCGGCGTGTTGCGGTGCGTTGTGCGTTGTGCGAAGAAGTGACTTGTGATGAATCTGTTTCGTTGATTGGTCATGGAGGCATGGAGGTGGTTCAAATTTATTTTCCCCAGAAATGGACATTTGGACGATGTTGTTTTAATGTTGGCACCCCGCTTTGAATATGTCTGAGCCATACTGCTATACGCATAACTGGTTTGGAATGAGCTTGACAAAGGAGGCATAGTGGATTTTCATGGGTTTATGTTGGGCAGTTCTTATGGGTTTGACATATCAGTCAACGTGATCTGCTCAACAGGCTGTGAAAATCTGTGAAAGGTTAGTCAGGACCACAGGATCTGTGTGAAACCATTGCTACGGCCTGCTTGTCACACAGTACTCAACAAATCCAAATGTATCATATGGAACCCACATGAACCCAATGAAAGGCTAATGTGTTGCATCTTGCACAGAAGGCCATTTTCCTATCACGCTTCGTGGTCTGCCATTGGTTTCTTGGTTCCACCGAATATTGCTATGGAAAATGGTTCGTGTAGTTCCATGATTTACCTCATTGCAAATGATGATTTTCCTAGCTATGTTGCATTACCAGAGGGCAATATCCTTTGCTCCCTCATTTAAACTATGTTTGTTGCCTTGGGAACGTGGACACGGTCTTCAGTCTGACCTTCTGTCATGTAAAGTTCAGAGCTTCGTTTTTCGCGCTGTCAGTTTTCGACACGACTTCCTTCAAATGAGCGTACATTTCACCACTAACTGTGCTGCTGTTTGGTAATCACAAATGGGGAAAGAGACTATGCCACTCATTCCATGGTCGTTTTTCCATCGGAAGGTGGTCGCTCAATACTTCTTCTTTATACTTCACATAAATGGCTTCAATTCTAGATTATAAATGTTTTAAGCTGAACATGCACCCAAAACAGGCTGCGGGTACCTCTTACCTTCGTACACACACCAGGACATTTTGTCCGTTTGATGTGTTTGTTGTGTGATGGTCCATCCAGATCATTTTGTTGTCTTAGATCCGTGCAAGTCATTGCTGCGGCACCTGTCCTTGCTTGGGGTGGGGGGGGGCAGGGCGGCACAAAAAATCACCGCAACGCAGAGTGAGGAAAGGATTGCGACATGACATGGTTATGTTTTTTTTAGTTTGTTTTAATTTAATTTTGTTTTGTTTTGTCAGTTTGTGGCAAGCAAAATGACGATACCAATTCTCACATGCAATGCTGGAGGTTTCAATGTGGTACTCACTCAGGGTGTATGTATGTAATGCACAACATGCACCTTGTGAACATGTAGTAAGAGGCCTTACATTGTAGGCTTTGACAGTATAGCCCATCAAATGATGGGATCACGGATTTGTACACGTGAGTAATCTTGATATCTTGAGTAAGAGGTCTAAATAGTTTCGTTGGATATTACATTGCAAACGGCGCAAATGATCTGAACACCACATATTCACATGGAAAAAAACTGCAGCCTGATATTGAGTTATTTGATCAACAGGACTTAGTGTACGGCGTGGTGTTTTATTGAATCACGACTCAGGTTGTTTACCTGTGGAACTTATGCATTGTTACTTGCGGTAGCTTTGACATATTGTGTGCGACAACTCTGACATTGCTGAACACAAATCAACTCACGTAGATATACCAGATTCAACAAGTGTCCTGAAATATGTTTTCAGACATAAACAAGAACTAGTTAGGACACTTGATGTTGAAAAATGTTGTAATTTCTCTCACACAAACATGCGTATAAATTTAAAGGTAAACTTCTGACTGCTACGCAACCATTGTGAAAGACAAATCAAACAAACATAGTTAGAGAGCACAGTTCAACAAGTGTCTTGAAATATGGTTTTAAAAATTTTAGGAACAAAAAGTAGTTAGACACTTGTTGAAAACAGGTCTCGATTCCTCTCACAACAGCATGCACAAAAACTCACATACTATAAAATATGTCTGTAGCTTCTGTGCAGTTTACATGTAATTTATATGCAATGAATTATATGAAATGTTATATGTTTTCTGCAAACTACAATACCAAAGCCCAACAAAAGTGAAACCAACAGCCAAAAACCCAAAACCCAAAACCAAGTGAAACCAAAGCCACAGGCCAACAAAAGCCAGCAAAAACCAAAAAACAAAAACCAAAAACCAAGTGAAACCAAAGCCACAAGCCAACAAAAACCAACAAAAACCAAAAACCAATAAAAACCAAAAGCCAAAAGCCAAGAGCCAAGTGAAGCCAAAACCAAAAGCCAAAAGCCAAAAGCGAAGCTCTAAAAAACCAGCAAATAGCACGCAAATCAGAGATTTTAGCTTCAAAATGCATCAAATAGCAAGGAAAGCTGCCCCAGGCTGAAAAAACATCTTAAAAATCCTAAAAAATACAAAACAACACAAAAACATACAAAAACAAACTACCCTTCCGATTCAAATGAAAGGGGATGATATGGATGTGACTCAAACATTGGACCATATTAGACCCACAAAAGGCTGCACCATACCCAGATACGCATCCCATCTCCCAAGGGACTCACTGAAGTCGACGGTGCACATGTTTTATTGAAATCAAAAATTTCGGTATCCTACAGTTCACCAGTTCGCATAGTTGGTAATTACGGATGTAAATATTGATCTCTCCCATTCAGATAGGAACATCATGGTGTTTCACCACGTCCTCACATTTTTCATGTACCAACATCCAGCGATGCTCCCTTCTAGGTCGTTTCCATGGCAATGCCGGCCATGCCATCAGCCTACATTGGATCTACATTGGCTGGGTCTGCAGTTGTGGTTAAAAGTGCCGGGTGTGGCAAGCAAAATCGGTCAAACTTGGGGGAAATGAACTGCCGCCCCCCCAAATCTTTCAAGACAAGAGTTGCATTGGAAGGTTACCAAATGGTGAGCTACATAGTTGCCTCAAAATTGAGACAACATCAACAACACTAATTTTTTGTTTGATTGTTTTTTAGTTGTTGCATGTTATTTGCTGCTAACACACAGGCATATAGAAAGCAGTTCGGAACTGGACATATCCAACAAACATATATGTGTCTCAATCATGGTTCCGGAAATTCACAGAACCCCCCCCAACACTTCGGACACCTGTCTATATGTATGGATTCCAACAAAATCAAAAAAAAAATCTGGAAAATGACTCTGTTTTGGGTACACATCTATTTCGGGTTTGGGCATTCGAACGGCACCCGCTTTTTGGCGCAATGGCAAATCTGCTGCCAATGTCTGAGGTGCGGTGAAACTGTGAAACTGGAAGTCCTGAGTGTATGATCATCACGTCATGCCTTGGGGCCATTGATCAGAAAAAATGGGGACTGAAACTGGTATTTCTTATCAAAGATGGGGAAACTGTAATGTATGGACAATGTATGAACATGTGGAGGTTTCCATAAATGGTGATACCCTAAATGGATGGTTTATAATAGAACATCCAATCAAAATGGATGATTTGTGATTTGGGGGTACCCCCATTTCAGGAAACCCTCATGTATGAAGATCTTCCAAACAAATTTGGATTGTAGCAGGCCATGGTCATGTGTCGATTCAGATGTCATTCCGCCTTCCTGTTTCAAATGGTTTCTGGGGTCACATCTGAATAACAGAAGAATTGAAACGTGAACATGTTGACATGTTTAGATAGAACAGTGTTGATTTGTCTAAAAATGGGATATTAGCGTCCCAAATGGGTACCAAATGGGAACGGGAAAGTCGGGAAAAATGTTCGGCCGAACCGATGGATGGAATGGGGTGCCCTATTGTGATTTTCTCACCTATTTTGTTTGTTTTTGGGACATTCCTTGCAATGGTGAACAATGGCGAGGTTCCTAGTCTTGTGGCCGAAGCCAGTTGCTTTGGCTATAGGAGTTTGGTTCTGTTTTGTGCAGTCCCAGTGCTAGCAAGATCCCATTTCATCCCATATTTTTACATCTGTTTGGTGTTGGTGAATGTTCAATATTCTAGGTTTTGATTGGATTCTTTGATTCTGAGCCCATGTCATCATTATTGATTTGTTTACATGGTTTAATTCCACATTACATGTCTTAAATCCACGTTTGTTCTGTTGCTTACATAGATAATATTTCTTGGCTAGTATGGGTTCTCTTCGTTGTTCAGAACCATATGTTTTGAATTACTAGAAGTTTCAAATCCACCTTGTTGGTTCAATTCCCATACTTGTTCCATCCCACATTTCTCGGGAAAAATGGCAATTTCTTAACCGCTGTCGATCTGTTGATCACCGATCCCAGGGGTGGAAACCACCCCGGGATTCACCGTTCATGGGAAAAATGTAGAAACATGTGGCAAATTTTACAGTTTCAAACTGGTATCTATTGTGGCTGCCCATTGTCATCCAGGAGTTGGTGAATAGATTTAAGGTGAATCTACCCTCGCAAGTCATGAGCGATGTGTCGGAATGCGATGCTACGCGCAGGTTGAGATGTATCCACTCCTTAAGGCTCCGAATGTGGGCGAGTCCAGTCGGCCAGGGCGACATTTTCTAACTGTAGATGGCTTATGATGATTTGTCTTGAAGTCAATCAGGAAACATGTTTGAATAATGCTGCTTTGACACCAATCCCTTCCACACATATTCTCAGATTCATCATTGCTGTGTTTGTACTATTCATGATTCCTCCAAACATATTTCTGCCATTGACACCAAAGTCAGTAGTCGTTCTTACGAGACTTACCCCACGAAGCGACTGTGTGGTCTCATAAGATTGTAAGACGATGGCAACTGGGAGATTGTTGGGGGATTATAAAAGAATGTAAGTGTCATGTACACATAAGTACATCATAAGATCACATAAGTAACATAACTATATACATAACATACATAGACATTATGGATGGATATATTTCCCATACATTTCCCATACATTTCCACATGGCAACCATTCATGGCCACAGTCATGGCCACCAGGTGTCACCTCCCATCCCCGTGGGACGCCTGGCGGGCCGCTTCAAGCTGCAACTCTGGCGCGCCAGCAGCGACTTTCAGTTGAAACTCCCATTGGCCTCGCAACGAGGTCCGAGTCCCGGAAACGGGGACCGGAAACCGAAACATCAACCGTCAGGATAGAAGGAAAAATTGAAGGACTACTGGAGAAAGATATAGATGAATTGATGGTGATAGGTTTTTCACAGGTCAGTTGAGAGGTGAAGTCTTGTTTGCAAACTTCTTATGAGATAAGAAAAACAAGACCAATTTGAAGGCCAGTTTGTTATTTTACCAAGCGGAGGATCGGGCTCGTTGAGGTGTTGATTGCCAGAGCCAACACAAAATCATACTTTTTACATGATATTATATCACGTCACGTTCTCATCACGCAATGTTTTTACAGAAGGGAAGTTGAACTGAGATGATCGAGATATGCAAGCCATTGTTGAGATTTGAAGATGATCAAAAGAACCATCCATAAGTCCCAAGTCAAGCCACTGGGTTTCTGCTGGCTGCTGGCCACCCTTTCTTCGCTAATGGCCGTGTCTCACCTCGGAAGATGTTGTATCACCCACAAATAGACAAGAGGAACATTTAGCAAAATTTCATTGGGTCAACCTTGGTTGGATACGAGTATATACGGAAAAATCTTTTGCTATCAAAGGCAGGTTACGGTTTTTGTTGTGTACCAGCTCAACCAGCAAAATAAAATAGTTGTTTTGATTTTTGGCAGTTATCTAAGTTATCTAAGGTTCACCATGATAATTGGATTTGTTTCTGGAATTCTGATTGGAACAGGCCGATGTTGAATCCAACAGGCCGAAAAATCATCGTCTTTTTGTGTTGGTTCCCAGTTTGACCATCACGTGGTCCTCCAGTTTGGAATCGCTAAGTTGGTGAAGATATAACTCCCATACGCTGACAACTGTTGGCTTTAAGGTAGTTCTATCCATCTATAGTTCATGTGCCTTACAATGCACATAACTGGGGCATCAGATTGTACTGACACCAGAGCAAGTTGGTGTAGGAGGGTTCTCGTGACCAATGTACATTGCAAGTTTAATTGGCCAACTAAAAAAACACATGGTTACATATATTTTTTTAATATGATTACTGCATAATAATGTATCGTAGAGTACAGAATTTAATTGACCAAATTTATGTTCTATCTTTGTCATTTAATTGACCAAATTTATGGTATGTACAATATTGACCCAATTTATGTCCATGGTAAATCCCAAATTTATGTATTAACAATATAGTTCATGGTATATTGAATATATTATAATATATTGTTCTATCTTTGGCCAATCCCAAGTCTCGATCCTCGAATCGATTCTCGCTGCCAGGGGAGGTCACGGTGGTAGGTGATGCGTGTCATTTAGGCATTCACCAAGGCGCCCGTGTTGGTGATTTTTGCTTTGGGAATGGTTGACATGCCTATAAATCATAAATGTATGGTATGTCATGGTGATTTTGATGGTAGGGGATGTAGCATGTTGAATCATTTTGACATTTATGATTTGAGTTTGAGTTTTTGGTTTGTTTTTTATTGTTTTGTTTGATAAGTCTTGAGTTGATGCAACTAGTTCTGCTTTTGGCTTGATGAGTTGGATTTGTTTGGGCCATCCGGAGCCGCAGACAACTTGAGGGATGGTCGAGACCAATTCCAACTTCCCATATCGATGGCTTTTGAATAACGATCCAAAGCAGAAAACCCTGATGTTTCACAATTGTATGGATGATGGGATGTATCATTATCGGAACCCCAACTTTTGATTTTGAATAACCATCCAAAACCATCCAGAAATCCCTGGATATATATATATACATATATCCTATACATATATATATATACATATACAGTACTTGATTTGCATGGATTAATCAAACTATATCCAAGTTATGATACAAAAAGTGAAAGTTGTGGGCAATTGTGCTTGAGATCCCCCTTGATTCCCGCAGACTTTCAAGATTTCCGAAGGTACCAAGCTAGTAGTATTGAGCTTTGAAATCCATGTGTTCCAAAACAACTCTATACAGGTTTCCATAGTCATGGGGGATCCCCAAAATGAATGATTTATAATGGAAGGACCTATTAGACATTAGAATGGATGACAATTTACGGAGTACCCCCACTGTAGGAAACCCCATATACAAAGTGGTGACCCCCCAGTGGTTTATGTTGCCCTGTTACCCCCATTGCAGGAACTAGTTACTATTACTATAGTTACTAGTTCGATGTATCTCCATAAACCCAACAGAATTTGCCTCGTGGTGTGACATACAGCCCATTATATGCCACTCATCTCCAATAATTGCCATTCATGTCCCATGATAATCCCATTTTTTGCTTGAATCAATTCCATTCAATTCCCATATCATTGCCACTCATATCCCATTTCATCCCATCAAACATAATCCCATCAACAAAAGTTCCGTTGTTGAGTTTGCCAATTTGACGTTAAGTTTTTGGTGAATTTCACCAGGAGATGAAGTGTTAAGCATCAATGATGTGGCAATACAAGTTCCTTGGCGCCAGTGGCCAACGCCCCGGGGATGGTCCAATGGGAATGAACTCGTTGTCTACAGACTTTGGCTGGGGTTTTAGGCTCCACATTGGCTGGAGATGTTCAGAAAAACATGTGGGAACTTGATCGTATATATACATATATATATATAGCAGACAGCTTGAAGTAATATACATGACTTGGTTGATATTTAACCGCATACCTGGTAGTTACGCATGGTCATCCCTAATCATTCCTCTATGCACATGGAAAATTAACGTTTTTGACTCATCGCCACTTGTTTCGAGCACACTATCATTCCGTTTGTTCCTTGATGAAATATCAATTGTTTGTCAATTCAGAAACATCATTCATCAACGTGAATTGTAAGGGCACATCAGAAGGGCGCCAGGCTAGAAATGATGCAAATTTATATATGTAGCTATCGCAAAATTTGAAATGGTTGAACTATTTATATGGTCTTTTCAGGTTGGTGAACTATTGTAATTTACCCAGATAAACATGATAGATCTTAAATTATAACGACCTCACGTTGTGACGTCACTAGAATGATGGTGAATGCAAGGGATACCTATCCGAAAACAGCCAAACCCTTCATCAATGAATGATTATAATTTATCCAAATAGATGTACCATGCTAGTTGACTGTATGATATTCACTACAATACAATCATAATATGTATATATATAATATAATATAATATAATATAATATAATAATATATATATACATATGATATAATATAATATAGTATAATATAATATAATATAGTATAATATAATATAATATAGTATAATATAATAATATATATATATAATTT
>Ga0126342_10012902_pt1 | contig 14857 bp, 9 predicted proteins | sample Cyp1metagenome_FD_92528 | JGI IMG/M metagenome (GOLD analysis project Ga0126342, IMG submission 92528) | Coral microbial communities from Lord Howe Island, Old Settlement Bay, Australia - Cyphastrea 1 metagenome | ecosystem: Host-associated > Invertebrates > Cnidaria > Coral ... | reverse complement strand
GACGAGGCAGGAGGAGGCGGAGGAGGAGGAGGAGAAGGAGGAGGAGAAGGAGGAGAAGGAGGAGGAGGAGGAGGCAACTGACATAAAATCTAACAACCCTCACCTGGCAGGTGGGGAAAAACTAACCAATGAACGCGATATTGTCACCAATTGGTTTCAGAACGATCTATTGAACTTTCTATATAAGTTGCAAGTTTAACTTGAAGTGACTAGTGCCCGCGTTTGTGTTCGTCAAACCAACATTTTTGTTCGATTATTCCTCAGCCTGGTCTTATGAGTTGTGTTGGTTTCATAGGTGTTTTTCTTGAACCCTCAGGCTCATATTTTAACCATCGAAAACTATATTTGGGTTGCATGTGGAGAATATAAGGGGTACAAAGTTTAAGGCACCCAGAACAATGCTCCCTCTAAAGTGGTTCTTATTGGTTGTATCCCTATTTTTCTTTTGATCAACCACGATTTTTCTGGTTTAGATCAGTGGCATTCCCACCTTTCCCAATCAAAAAACCTCCCCGGGACGAAGCGAAGCCGCAGGCGGCGTGATGGTGAAGACTTCGCCTTGGGCGCGCCCATGGCGAGCCTTCGCATTCGCATGGGCGGCTCGGGAAGTTCAGCTGTGACGAAAAAAAACCAGTCCTGGAGGTGTCCGTTTTGTGGGGGTACCCCCAAACATAAGCCAAGTGATGACTATGACTGAGTAACTTAGTATAGGTTAACCTTAGGCCATGGTGACGACTGGGGATTCCGAAGATTTGAAGAAACCCCTCATGTGTTGGTTGATGGTGGTTTAAAGTTGGTAAATGTTTCAATAGAAATGGAGCACTTAGGTATGTGGTTATTCTGTGTGGCAATTATGTATGGATTGTTTTTTTTTGATTTGCAACATCCACATTACCTGGTTGCAATAGTGTTCCAGTCTCTATGTTCTTTTCTGGGTTGCATGATATTCTTTTGCGGGTTGCGTGGTGTTGGTATGTGTTGGTTGGTCTATGTGATCCAGTCCTAAAGTGCACTCTCTGCACCAGGAAGGGCAACAATTGTTCAGGGATAATCGAAAGTGGTGAGGAAAGTCTGCCGTATTTCCTTTAGCTCCACCACCAACTTATTGCACCCCGCATGTACCCGCGCAGAAAAAAAACATCAGCTAGGTTCGCAATTTGAAATCCTATGGGTATAATCAGGTTGTTTCTGAACAAATCTAACTGTAGACATGTTCAGCATGGACTCTTGTTAGATTAATTATAAACCAACTCATCTATCTACATTATTGGCTGCTTGAACCCTTCTTCGATATTTTTCATGTACATGAACGTGCTAAATTCCCAATTCTGAACAAACCAATATGGAGGTTCCCATAAACGGTGGGACCCCCAGGTGGATGGTTTATAATGGAAAATACCGTTACCAAATCCAAACAAAAATTGATGATTGAGGGGTACCCCATGGTACCGGAAACCTCCATATGTTCACTTAGCTGAAATTCCCAAGCTCGTTGAATCATTACCCTCTGGTAAACTAACATAGCTTTTGAAAATCACAATTTTGAATGGGATTACCCTCTAATAAACCAACAGTTTAACATTTGGTAAATGAACATAACTATGGAAAGATCCACCATTTTTAATAGGTAAACCATCTATAAAATGGTCCATTTTCAATAGCTATGTTAAATTACCAGAGGGTAACCACCCAATGATCCCCTTGGACTTCAGGTGGTTTGAGACTTCCCGTGGGGTGGCATAGCGGTGGTAAATGTCATGACGCCCTCACGTCGCGACCGAAGCCTGGAATCATGGGAATTGTAAGGGAAATCATCCCCAAATGGCCTTCGACTTCACTGGAACAATGATTAGTAGGGGGAATTATCCCAGAGAAGCCTTATTTCAGGTTGGTGAATTATTTTAATTTGCCCAGATAATCCATGTCACCAGAACAAACGGGCATTGAAGTATCAAAACTTTGATTTGACGATCAAACACCAGGAGTAAACCCATTGTTCTGTCTTTTGTTTAACCATCGAACTTGGGGATTGTTTTTTTTAATATCAGGATTGTTTTAGGGAACTGAGAGCCACAGGTGAAGGAAATGTGGTGCCTTATGTTTGTTTATATTGATGCCACCGCAACCAACAACTAGACAAATATGGTGATTTGAGCAGCAACAATGCGGGTAGATATTTCCGGCATGATGTTTAAGGTGGGGACGTTACACATCAGAAACTGTGCCCGCGATAGGTTCTTCAAATGTTGGACCAACTGTTTAGGCCAACCCTTGGACACTTGAATCATATGATTGAATATGTGCTTTTCCTACTTACCCTCTGGTAAACTAACATTATTATGGAAAATCACCATTTTCAATGGGAAAATCCACTATAAATGATCATTTTCAATAGCTTTTTGTATGTTTACCAGAGGGTAAAATGCGGATAGTTACTACCTATCTTCGTGGAATTTTCGGTCGGCCATGCAAACCATGGATCGATGTCATGGAATCCGAAAACCCGAGGTGGAAGGCATGAGTCAGATTCGCAGAGGGAAAGGCCAGCTGCGTTTTGTCAATGGCAGGTCACAACTGAAGCCATAAATATGTCGATATGTGACAAAATTTATGAATCACATAAGAATGAACTAATATCATATTGTTTACAGAAGACTTTACTAAAGACATAACTACTCATAATAAGACGACTACATCATACTACATCTACTTTTTGCTCTTGTTCATTCCATAAGCAGCCTGAAGGACTCGTCTGGGTCGCACAGAATTTACAACTCAAATCTGGGCCGTTTTGAACAAACGGGGCCACCGAAGAGACAGTGATAGGACAGGTCGAGTCGCTAATGTGGGTAAAACAATAATGATAAAATAAACCACCCATGACTGGGAATGGTAAGCATACCACCTATAAAAATGGTGATTTGGATGGTTTATCATCACAATATTAATAAACCATCCAATTCACCTTTTTTTATAGGTGATATGCCGACCATTCCCAGTCATGGGTGATTTATTATACCATTATTGTTTTACCAACATTAGCGAATTGAAATTGACCCTCCACTAGTCAACATTCCAGCTTTGACTTCCCTGCTGAAATATGTCCGTGTTGCTGGGCAAAGAACGGTGAGATCACCGATGTTTTGGTTAGTACACCCCCGATCCGTTTGTTGGTCAAGATAAATAATGAATCTAGATCAAGTCCAGCTTTGAGATCAATAGATCATCTAGGTTAGCTATAGTTCGACCCCGTTCTCGTCGGCAAAAAAAACAGAAAATCAGTTCACAGACCAGTCGTGGTTATACTGCCATGTTTGTTAATTTGAGGATGGTTTCTTTGCACTATACTACCATGGTCCCATGATCTGTTGCATGCATATCCCATTGTTATCCCATTGTTATGGTGGGCCCATATCGCATTGTCCAGCTTCCTTGGAGGCCACATAGGCCAATAGTAGTTGCTAGCCAGCTTGGGTAACAAACAATGGATACTATCCCATATCATGGTTGTCTTTCCCCAAGCATTTATCTTCAGATATGGGTGAAATTATGGGAATATCAGATTATATATTTGCTATAATCATTCCCACTGACATCATAAGCATTCTTCCCATGGGTAGAAATTGATGTGATCCCGTCATACCCCATCTTCTCCCCCCCCCTGCAGTCGCGGTCCGCCAGGCATCGTGACGGAGCCGTTACGTGGGGAGTTCCCCTCCTTCGTGCGCTCGGCCGATGCCAGCAGCGCCACCGCCACGCTGGACTTCCCTTGGATTTCATGGGTTTTTATGGGATTCAACCGGAGGGGAAATTGATTCATGGCGCCCGTAAACTGTAGAATTTGCGGATATGCATTGTATCTACCATAAATCCCACCCAATTTACCTAGTTGTAAACCCACTTAGCTAAGTACGTATGGGGCACCACTTTGCAATGAGGAAACCCTGTATTGGGGACAAAAGTGGGCAATGGGATAGTGTGCCCCTATCTTGGATTATGCAAAATTACCCACAACTTGTTGGTTGGTTTACCGCATCAATCTTTCACGGTGTTCAGCATGGGGGTTCAGTGATTTGTTTTTCAGGGAACATCTACAGGAAGCAATGTCTGGGAGACTCAAATAGCCAAAGTCATCCAAAACATGCTGATTCCCTTCCAACATATTTAATTTCAGTTGGCAAAGCCACAAACAGTGGTATATTCTCCCTTCATACGCGTGGGACGGACTTGACAATTATGTTTTGAATGTTGTTTTTCATGCTCTCGCGGGTTTGCCTTCACATGGTTGGTTTAAGTTTATGTAAACCTAATATTGATGTTCAAAACAATATCGTGCTGCAAAAAGATTTTGAAAAGAACTTTACACACTCTCTTGAGAAGCCCGGCAAAAGAAAAACTTACAGACACACAACACACACACATATATATATACAACTAGCTGAACAGCTTGCCTTATGACCTTCGCAGTACATGACTGCATTGGCTAAAACCAGGTCGTTTGTTTGCCTGAAAGACTTTGTTGGGTATGTCACCAAACATATTGAAGCATCGGGTTTTAACCAGAGAAACTGCGGAGATGAGAAAGAAGGATGAGGGTGATGCTTATTGAAGATTCCAAGGTGGTGCCACACTTTGTAAGCTGAGTGGATAGGTAGATTAGGTATGTTTGGTGATAGATATGCTGTAGATCTAAGGTTAATAGGGGTTGCAAATAAGTTTGTTAATTCAGGGCAGTACCTTGTAGACCATGTTCTATTGCCTTGTTTGTTGGCTGGTGCCGTGGTTTCACTGGGAATGGTTCTCCGTAAAACATCAGCGTTTTTGAACAAATTGGAGCTCTTAGAAATACTGTAGGTTCATCTCAGTGTATGGTTTGTCTTTCTGTAGGGCATGTTACCCCTCCAGTTGACCTATCGGGCCTCCCAAGAAAAGGCAGGGTGAACAGAACAGGGCCGTAAGATGTTGTAGGTTGCGGTCCGACGTGCTTTAAATGGCGAGACATACTCCGTAAAACTTGTTTGGGTAGTTCTGATAATGGTTGCCAACGATAAATAGGAATGTATTATCCGGTCCATGTCCTATCCGGCAGATAAGAATGCGATGTAGTCATGCAGACCAACCCAACATTTCGTCCCAAGAAGCGACTCAGTGGGTCACATTGTCACATTGTCACATTGTCAAATTGCCACTGGGCACTCTACATGGGTTTGATGGTTTGATGTACCCAATGGCTCAATCCGAATTTGTGGATTGCGCACCACAGCAATACGAATTGATCAGAGGAGATGATTTAATGATCATTGTCCGCGCTGCACCATGAAATTATCAAGGGTGAGTCATATGAGAGAGATTTTCCCGGATGAAGTGTGGCCAGACCAGTGAACAGATCATTAAAGATTACGTAGCCCTCGCTGAGTGGATACGTGTCTCTCGCCCAGAGGAGACGACTTCCAATTATTTCCGATTTCATTGCGCGCACATGGTTGCCTGGGTTCAATTTAAGTATCGTCAGAAATCTCCATGTACACAAGTTGAAGGGCTAGACTGAGTCGTAGAAGCCCAACCTTGGGCTCGTAAGAACATAGGTTCTTGCATGAAAGATATCATGCCTTCTGGTATGCGTTTTGGACCAAACCTATGAATATAAGCTTCCCGTAAGTCTTTTTGTGTTCCTGCCCGCTGCGTGGATCACAGCGCGTGAGCGCGTTGGCCCCGGCGCAGCTAATGCAAAAGCGCTGTTTGTTTGTGTTTATTATATAATTGTCCGCCTTTAATTTATTTCTGCAAATGATAGCTACGACCTCTTTGAAAAAACATGGAAGTACAAAAAATGACCACCTCGAAGATCATTTCCAGAATGAACATAAATGAATAAAAACTTTTCCATCACTTGCTTGGTGCAAAACAGCTTGGTCTATTTACGTATTTTCCACATGGTTTGCGTGTCAGTGTCACTAATGCTTGAAGCCATCAAACATCCATGTTTCGCACCCTGCCGCCGTCATCCATGAATCTCCGAAGGTAACCCACCACACACCCTCTAAACAAGCAACCTAATTGAGAGAGTCAGCCCCGCTCAATTCCTGTCGGAAGGGTTACCTTATGTTACCTTCAAGGGGGCTCTTGGCAATTTTCAATAACTTTGGGATGCTCATTGTTGTTTTCTCTGCCCATGAATTTTCTAATGCGTCGGGATCTGTTTGCATTGTATCCGCGTTCTCTCATGGAATATCAATGTAGGTTCCATCCATTGAGTGGAAATAGAAACCAACAATATTTCCAATGCCGTTGAAACACATTTTTGAGGATGTGCGGTTTAGTTGAAAGATCCAATGTTACAATTGTACACAATTGTCACAATGGTGGGAGAATTGGAAAACATAAACCTCGTGAACGCGATGGCTCATTACCCAAAGGAACTTACACTAATTCATCGCCAAATTTTTGCACCATTGGATTTGTGTCCTCGTTTTAGGCCCCAGTGAATCTTATGACATCTTTTCCATGTGTGAACTGGCACATTACCAAAGGGAACTTCCCACAGGTCATGCCCCAATTGAATCCGAGTATGATACTGTTCGGCCAACAATATTCTGAATGAAACCGCGCATTACCAACAGTAATTTACCACAATTCATCTACCAAGTAAATGTCACAATGCCGCCGTGTGTTTTGATTGATTTGTAAATTAGGTTGGTGACCCACTCTGAAAATTATGAAATGCCCGCTGTAAATCTTCCTCTTCTGAAATGCTGATATGGCGCATTACCACACTTGTCATGATTTGTTTTGAAATGTTTGAAAAGCCGGGAACCCCGTATATTGAAGGGTAAAACCCGTTTTTTCCTGTAGATGTTTCCTTACATTAACCAGTACTACCCACCGTTCATCATCAGTTTCCTTGTTAAAAATGCCCATATTGGGTTCTTGCAATGTTTTTTTAACACAAATTACTAGTACAATGCGGTAAACCCAACATTTAAATTTCCCCAAACTCTCCATAAATCGGTGGGATTCCAACCATGAATGGATGTTTTATCATTATGACTGGGTGTATGAGTGATTTCCCGAGCTATAAACCTTCATTTTGGGTGGAGATTTTCCAGCTAGCCATAGCTAGCCATGTTTGATGACCGGAGGACCATCCCGTGGTGGAACGTTTGGGTGTCTCAGACCTCAAAGCTTGTGAAGGCGGGACGTAGATGGGCAGCTGGGTGATTTACCGCGGGTTGACGGCTGGCGATTATTCAAGAATAACCTGGGTATATAATGGGAATAGTAATGGTAAAATTGTATTCTAAGTAAATGCATAGTTTCAAACCAAAAGAGTTTTCATCGAATTCAAACGGCAAACCATGAGATATAGGGGTTTAAATAAGCAGTTCACGCATGTTCACGCCATCAACAAATAAGGAACTATATACCTAATACATGATGGTTGGTTGATGCCTCCTGTATATTGTCATAATCCATGAACTCGGACAGGTTGACCTTCACCTCGAGAATTTGTCAATGTTTGTTTCGTAAGTTTGGACTATGAAACGTACTGGTTGAAACCACAGAAACTGGGGGCACAATCATAAGCACTATGGGTAAACCAGCTCGTGGTGGGCCGTTTAATAATACTTACAGTACATGTTTTGTAGAGGAGGACATCCACCAACGGTTTTCGAAAGGTACTTGACCATGAAAGAAGGTACAGGTAAGCTTGGGCATGATACATGTTTTGTGTCCAGAAAACTGGGCATATTTTTTCGGTAAACAAACTGGCAAACGAGTGGATGAATTGTGGGGCATTGTGTCATGGTTAGGTGCTCAGACATGGCAGTTGTCAAAATTCCATGTTGGATTCGGGGACATGTCCTTGTTCTTGGCTCCGACATTTGGTATGAGTGATATATGGTGGTTGAGGTCTAAATTCTTTGAAACTAGAGTTTCTGTGTGGCATACCCTTTAATAATCTAACATGGCTATGGAAAATATGAATGTTTAATCTGTAAATCATCTATAAATGGGCCACTCTTCATAGTGATGTTAAATTGCCGCTTAAGAAGATGATTTGCCCAGTGAAAACTGCACTTTGTTGGGTACATTGTTCATTTTTTATAAGTTAAAACAGCATTATTTATACATGGGCAGTGTTTCTTTACCAACATCCTAATGTGTACTTCTTATATGTATCATTGAATGCTTATTTTGATGTTTGCGTGTGTTTAATTAATCCCTAGGTAATCCATTGGTTTGCTTGAAAATGGGGCATCCCAAATTCCAATGGATTTGCGTGATTATCACCATTCAACTTAAACACGTAACATATCTCACCATTCAATGGCCATTAGGGTGGGGTATTACACCAATTAGGCAGACCAAAATATCACTTTGTCTTCAGATGTAAAAGCATGCTGTCGCTGCATGTGAGATCGAACAAACCACGAATGTGCGAAGTGTGGCTTCGTCAATGCAGATGGAGCTGCACAGTGTCCTGCCTTTTCGTGGACGCACCTTATGTCGCTGAAGGTGTCCAGGTTTCTTGTGAACAGTCAGATAGAACATTTCACTTTGCGGCTTTGTTGTGTCACAACATCATCCTCCAAAAACATAAGTAACGTCTTTGCCAGAAAGCCACGGTCTACTCGGTTGATCGTGCCCCAGACCACTAGACAAATATGTTGCAAGGGACACCGGCGGACTTCAGATTAGGCACGCTGTGCAACTGCACCTGTCCATATTGAAGCCAAAGCACCCATATCCATCGTGACTGTGACTGATTTGTTTGAATTTTATTCCTTATCATATCTCCACCAGTATCCCATTATTATTTGTCTAATCAAATAATTAGTGTCCCCTCCCCCATGACTAGTACATTAAATCCACATTTGTTCTGGTTGAATCAGCTTGAATCCCAGTTTTTCTTCCAATTTCTTACCCCCAGAAAACATCCCCATGGACCATGGTTGGTTCCATATGAGTCATATGAGTTTTATTATGTTTTATTTAATTTTTAATGAACTGAAAAATCGGTAGTATATCCTTGTTAACCCACGCATTTATGGAATTTTATACATATATATTTAAATTCACTCGATTTTTTCATGAACGGTTATACATTTTTTTTTGTAAATTTATTTGTTTATGTCATATATTACATTCATATGTCGGTTGTAAATCCCCATTAGATCTACATTTCCAGTTGTCAGAGCTAGATTGGATCTGGTTGAGTCACTGGAATTACGGTTAGCAAGGGAAACTATCCCAATATCGCCTCATTATTTGAGGGGAACGTGAATTATATTGAAGTATGAAAACTTACCCAGATGAATCCAGATGAATCCCTTCCAAATATGAAAAATACACCCTAGAAACGATGGTATTAGTAGGAAATTTCCACATCATTCATCTTGGAGCCAGGTGATGTGCCCATGGCCGAGCCAGAAGGCGGCTTTTGCTGATCGATTGTTTGTAGCAAACATGGTCGATTCTACCATCAAGATGGAGGTTAAACCATGAAGAATTTGCATTTGACCAAAAATCAAACATCAAAAATGGGGATTCAACCAGTAATGATTACAGATGTGGCTTTGTCTGAATTTGGTCGGGCCCCAACATGGCCAGTTTTTCTTGGAAATTGATGATCAACTATCAAGTTGTTTGGGTCTTTCTTTTTAGATCAAACCATGTACCCTGCATAAAACCAACATAGATATGAAACATCCCCACCTATCGAATATTTTTATATTATAGATCATTTCTCCCCACATTTATGGATCATCTCCTCAGAAAACTCTGGATTTTCCACATCGATTTCAGTCTTTCCGCATCTCTGCCTGGGGTTTCTGTACTTGGGACCCTTAGACTGGGATAGTCCAGTGAAATTGCCCCAAGGCATATGTTATATGATGATATATGATGTAAATGTATGTAATTGTAGTGTGTGTGTGTGTATTATTTATATGCACGGTATATGGTTATAGGATGTTATAGGATTTGATGGGTCAAAATTGAGTTTGGGTCAAAATTGAGTTTCTTGGCCCAACATAAAGGGATCATTGAGATGACAAGAGAAATGTTGAGATAGCCGAAGTGAAGATAAACAGTAGTGCATATCTGAAAGCACTTGTAGTATGGCATGCAGCCTGGTGCTTGGGATGCAGCTTTAGAATATAGATTTATCGCAATGGAGTTTTACCATGTTTTACCATTGGTTGAGGAGGCGAGCCTGAGCATTTTAAGCATTACTTGCCAGTCAAGTAATTACACAGTGCTTATGTGTGTAACGATTCGCTTGGCAGCTGAGAGGTTGGAGGCACAATTTTCGGTTGGCAATTTATCACTTCAAACAATACTGCTAATTCTGGTTTGTATTTGGGACATGATCCATCAGCTGCCATCAACTTGCTTCTTTGAACTTGGTGAAACTAAACAACATCAACCTCAGATGTTTATCTTAAATTAAAGGACCTTTAACCGCCATCAACCCCAACAATAGGGGTTGATCAAGCCCAATAATGTTTCGTCCGGGCCACAGTTATTTGTTCGCGAAGCTCCGGATAGGAGTTCCGGCTCCTGTTCTCACTGCGCGCTTGTGCTTGCAGGGACCCCAAACAAAGGGACCAGGGGCGAAAGTGAAACGAAAGTGAAACGTTCTGGCGGTTATGGCACTCCTCCCGGAAACCTTGGTTTAGTACTGGATTGAATATATTGAATCCATTTAAACCGCCTAGTTGGGATGATCCAAAATGATAGTATCAGTGGATTTCAATCCAAGTGCGATCCTCAGCCTTTTCGTTGTTTGGATGCACAAACCAACAGGTGTATCAGGTGTTGTCTCCATCTGGGGTTGTTTGAAAATAGGGTACTCCAAGTTGTTTGGCGGCAATTTACCGTATTGAGTTTGCAAAATGTTGGGGGTATATCCCATGTTCAGACTCGTGGTCTTCGAAGATCCGTGGGGCTTCAACTTGAGCAGGTTCTCATGGTGCCCTTGAGGCCCTCCAAGTTCAAAGATGGAGAGTCAAGTAGCATTTTGTCAAAATGACGAGGAGTTCTAAGTTCGACAGTGCCAGGGGTGTAAACGTTGATCCCCACCAACCGTGCCCAGCTTACGCGACAAAATAATCCATTCAGAAGCTTAAGACACAGCTGATTGATCTTATTGTGAAGTCAAGTATGAGCCAATCAGACTACTTTGCGAGCTGTTCTCACTGTTCTCGGATAGTGGCCGTGTGCCGTCCAAAGGATTCCGGAGGGATGTCAATTTGCTCGACAGATGGTGAATTTATTTTGTGCTCTCAATGTTTCGTTATCATAGCCCGTTGGACGTGGCAGTGTCGCAATTGTGGAAATAGCTGCACCGTGTGTGACGCTTGCGCAGTGTCGCAATTGTGGAAATAGCTGCACCGTGTGTGACGCTTGCGCAAGACAACCCAGTCCTTGCTGTGGCAGACAAGGTGAGGACCTTGAATTTGTAGAGCTTGCATTTGCTTGTTCAAGTTGCTCATCACTTGATGAATGTTGTGATGAACAACTTGAACAAGATGCAAGCTCTATAAATGCGGGTGCGCAACCCTATGTAAGCCCATGGCAGGAGGAGTTTGCAATGTGCTCTCGATGCCTCATCATCATAGCCCGATGGAATTGGCCATGTTGCAGCTGTACGAGTTGCTGCATTTTGTGCAATGCTTGTGCAAGACTGGCTTGTCCTTCATGCGGTACATTCTGTGGAGATGGAGATTTGGTGGAACTTGGGCCCGAGGATGAGAGTATATTTCTACAACTACATTGCAAAAATAGCATTCAACCCATTGTTCTTCAGAGCGCCAAATCTCCGCTATTTCTTGACGTCTTGACGGAAAACGAGGCGGGAGATGCGTTATAGTCGAACAATGATCAAAAACTGTCAGCCACTGCAGTGGAAAGGCCGAGGTGAATGCAACTGGAAGTGTCACGACCGAAGCCTAAAGGCCAGGTGTCATTCCTTGAAAACCATTAATTATGATATATAGATTGCGATAAAACGGACTATATGACAACCTAGATCCTAGACGACTTGCAGCTGAAGAAATAGAGAGCATAGCACAATATTCTACATGGCGGCGTGTTATGAAAAAGAGCGTCATCTTGGACTTAGGCACGGATCCATTCTCCAAGTTTCACCCAGGAATGGCGTGTTTGCTGGGTAAACCTTGAAGAACGATAGTTGAATGGGCGACAAGGTAAGTTAACTAGTTAGTTCATGTTAGTTCATTACTAGGGGCTATAGCTCATTATAGCTCATTATAGCTCATTATAGCTCATTATAACCAAATTATAGCCAAATTATAACCAGTTTATAACCAAATTATAAGGGAAAATCTGTGTATTTTCTGTATATCCCTGTTATTTACCAGTTGACATCCGACTAGCTCTTGGATACCGCTGAGGTATCCCAAGGAGACCGACGTCACAGACGAGCATGGAGTGCGCGCTCTCAGATGGAAAACAGAACGGGCTCCACAGTGAAACACGGTATGTGCTATGTATGTGGTATTAATGGCTATCAATGGCTATTTGGTAGACCCCGTAGACCCCCAACATGGGCAGTTTTCTTGGAAAATGATGAATATTACAATATATTTTTTACCTGGGTACATTATAACGACCTCACTGCGACCTAAGCCTGGAATCATGGCTATTAGGGAAATCATCCCCAAATGGCCGCAAGATTCAGGTTAGTGAAATATTATAATTTACCCAGACAGTTTGTGCTACGTATGTGCTATTAATGGCTATTAATGATTAATGGTGGTATAAACAATGCCATTTGCACCATCCTCCAGTCACCATTCTTGTAGGTGGGATGTATAAACCCTTCCCAAATGGCTGGTTTATGATATTGTTTTTCCCAGATAATTTGCCAATTGGCTACTTCAAGTGACAACGGTAAGATAACAATTGCTAGTGGTTCTTCCAGTGAGGCCCTGCCAGTTCCCAGTGTTGCCAAGCTCAAGTGCCATTGTAGACATATTGTCCAGTTATTTGGCCAACCGTTGAAAGTAAATGATTGTAAAGATGTTGATGGTGATTATTATCATTACGGTTATGAGTTATGACTCGTGACGGTGATGGTCATGGTGGTGATGATGGTGATGGTGATGGTGGTGATGCAGAAGGGCTCAGAAACGGCTTGGATGATTCCGAGACTGCAAACCTATAGCCACAGCACCAGGAATCATTTTGACAAGTTTGTTTCCCATTTCGTAATTGGCATTTAACATGTATATTTAACAAACATTAACTAACTAAATCACCATTCTCTTTATAGATAAATATCCATGGCTATGTCACATTTTTGCATAGCTTGAAGCTGTGCCTCCAAGGCCGATGCCGCGGCCAAGGCGCTGCGGAGCTGGTGTGTGGTGACTGGAACATGAATTTTGTGACTTCCCCAATAGTTGGGATGATGATCCACTCTGGCGAACTCATATTTTTCAGGGGGGTTGCTTGAAGCCACCAACCAGATACAGTAAAAGCACACTATTTCAACAGATTCACATCAGTTGCTGTAACATACTTAAAAAACATTTCCCCACCTTTGATCCGTGACACTTGCGACTCCAACCGACAGCCGGAAAAAGTGGCCACGTGCAGGTGCAGCCCATTCTCTTGCCGAGGCACCTTGAATATGGTTCCAGAAATTGGGTTTCATCACAAAAAATAGTTTCAAAAACTGAGAAAATCTCTGGATGTTTTTTTGAAGATGTCATCATTTATGTTACCTCGTCATCCACAATGTGGGAATACACAGGGAAGACCAGAAAATTTGAACAAATTATAACCTCACTCGCTGAGCTCACAAAGAGTGATGGTGGTTCCCAAGAATGGCTCGCTTCATTAATTTTGACAGTTTGCCCGTGATGAAACCGCGAAGATGTGATAAAATTGGATGGCCCATCCCTGCACTGATTCAGTTGGGTACTCCGCACCGATGCCGGTGGAGAATAGCAACGAATGGTGTGAGCACTTTAAAAAAGTTCCTGATAGGTCCTGATAGTTCCTTAGTGCCTTGGCATCGTGTTGCTATATTTGGTGATAACCCCACACCTCCTTTTACTAATATGTATGTAAATGGAAGAATTCGTCATGCCCAGCCTGTTTTTTTAATGAAAATTTGGAAAACCACCCAATTCCGATTGCCATCATATTCTCCATTAAAATGCAAATGTCCAAATGTTAACCGCGATTTTGGTGGAATACCCCATTTTTAGAGATACCCATACTGATTTGGTTTGCAAAGGCTCACCTGACCTAGCATGTACCATATGGAGGGTGGGCGCTCTATCAGCATTGACATCGTAGCAGGAGAAAAGAACCAAACACTGCTGAGTGCTGAGGAAAAAATCATGTAAGCATTCAGCAGCATATTCGTGCTCGTAATTGTTTGATCACATGTGTGAAGTTGGAACGAAACTCAAGTAACAGGGAAACCAACATGCAGCGCTCGGGAGGAAGCAAAATCGCGCGGCCCACCAGATGCTATGCTTCTTTTGATGGTCTACCAGAATTGCCCATTTGTTTCGCTAGTTTTTTTCCGTGGAACCCTCTGTTTGTTGGTTCATAACCCCTATGAACTGCAGAGATATGTCATATATATATATACATATTTACCACAAATCCTAGTTTGCCAAAACTGAGGCATCAGTTTGACACAGATTGAAAAATTGTTTGGGGCCCACAGGTCGTGGAATTTGCTGAAAGCTATGCAGTATCTTCAGCAGCAAGGACTGTGGGTCCCACGAGGTTGGTTGATACCATTGGCCAGTGCGGTTTCCCTGACCAGGAATAAGCATCACAATTCTGTGATTCATGGATCTCATACAAT
>Ga0126342_10012901_pt1 | contig 14858 bp, 13 predicted proteins | sample Cyp1metagenome_FD_92528 | JGI IMG/M metagenome (GOLD analysis project Ga0126342, IMG submission 92528) | Coral microbial communities from Lord Howe Island, Old Settlement Bay, Australia - Cyphastrea 1 metagenome | ecosystem: Host-associated > Invertebrates > Cnidaria > Coral ... | reverse complement strand
GTGACATGTTGCTACGCATGCGTTGCAGCGATGACGCTGAAAAGCCAAAAAACGCGCCCCAAGTTTTTCCAGGATTTCCAATCATCAAATCAGCACGGCACTGTGGTAAAATCACATTTTTTTAAAAAAAAACATGCGTTTTATGGGAACGGTTTCCGGTCCGGCGGGATATTTATGTATATATATATATAGTGTGGGATTTAAACCATAGAATAAGGATAGCAATGGGCATTCGGAACTATTGTGGTTAATACATGTTAATACGGTAAGCCCAATGATCGCCAATGACTTGCTAAATATGGCTGAGATTTCAAGCATCTAAAATCGGATTTTATGATTGGGTTTACCACATTACGGTGTTTGCAAGCCGGGATTCCATGGATTTTTGCGAGAAAATCGATTTACATAACCCAACCATTTTTCCATGCATTCAACAAGTCAATTTTGTACAGCCTTTCACAGCCTTTCAGGTTTTGCCGATGTTTCAGACAGTGATTGGTGAACAGGTGGAACGGACTGGTATAGGTGACCCCTCTGGGCCGATCCATGTTTGGATGGCCATTTTAGTCTAAGTTCTGTTCCACCACCCATGACGGATCCATGGTGCTGGTATATATGCTAACATTGGGGGTATATTGATGGTAAATGTTACCATATATAGCATACATGGATCCTATGGGCCATGAATAACAGAATCCAATACAACAGTATTGACCGTCTGACCTATCTCACTGGCATGCACTATAATCACTATAACACCATGAGAATTCATGACATCTGTTTCCAGCATCTGCAGTCAGCTAAGGTGCTAGCAGCTATGCCATCTCAGTGTTTTCCAATGGCATGGGAAATGTGTGGAAAAATGGGCCGCTTGGTCGAGCTGCGTCAGCGTGTTGGACTTGACTCAGGTCACTTAGGAATTTGAAACGTTTCTGTTTCGTGGGCATCTTTCTTGGGTATATAATGGTATACATTAATACTCATAAATACATAACCACATAATACTATATATGTATATATAGTAGTATATACATATATATATATATATATATATATCATATGCATGATAAAATGTGATTTCTTTGATAATTTTGATCCATTTCCATTGAGAGTTGATTCTAAATGCAGCTTGGCTTTTTGTCAAAGACGGACCTGAGGAAACGTCTCTCACAGGTCCTGAAAAATGTTGCCTTGGCTGCGATTTGGGTGTCTGAAACTGGTGTCTATTCCCTCACAAATGGTTATGTTAAGAGGGAAAAATGATGCTCTAGATATGTGTAAATCGCGTGATTTTGGATTTTTGGGGTGTCCCAATATTTTCAGGCAAAACTACTTGTTGCATTGGGTGGGAGGTGTGGCTGTGTTCGAACTCATCCAACTGGGAGATCAAAGCTGTGATTAGGCCCACCTGATCATACTTTCGCCAGGGGGTCACATGTATCATTTTCAGGACATGGATCGCCCTGCGACCAAGGTGCGAGAAGGTCGAAACCTGTGTTGCACTTTCGACATGGCCAGAAGCTGTGTGCTGTGGCTTGGTTTTGCACCACAGCTTGCAACAGATGATGCAATCCAGATACCCTCTGGTAATTTAACGTAGCTATTGAAAATGGCCATTTATAGTGAGTTTTCACATTAAAAATGGTGATTTTCAATAGCTATGTTAGTTTACCAGAGGGTAATGAGGGGGTTTAACTGTTTAACCAAGGAAGATATGGGAAGTCCACCAGGAAAAATGTGCTGGAAAACCACCCCAATCTTATGCAAAATCAGCCAAGTTTGATATTTTGGAGATGGGTGCCAAAACCCGGATGCCCCTCTCCTTCCTCGCCAAAATAGCTGTTAAATATTGGGATGTTCATTCCCCCTGAACATATGGTATTTCATAGGCAACTTCAGATCCATCTCCATATTCCAGGAACCCGAATTTTTCAGGCTTGAGGGGATCCTGGGAATCCTGGGGATCCTAAGTCGAGCTGACAGAGTCATCCATGAGTCGATCCGATCGGTACTTCGTAACGGAAGTTGGTGACACAACTTGGTGGTTTGGTCCACGTGAATCACGGCTGTTCAAAAGGAAGCCCTCTTGGTTGATACTGCCCTTGGATCATTGGGGATTAAGCCACAATTCATTGTTGGAAATGCTATATTTCTAACAAGAAAAAATTCAAGGGACGACATGTTGGGCTTTGAACGCTGCTCATGTTGGGATATAATTGGATATAATTATTGGATATAATTGATGAGTGGGGATATCATGGTGATATCATGTGTAGAAGAACTAATGATGATCTGCTTGGTGGTCTCAAACACTGATGATGTTCCGATTGAGCATTTGGCAACTTGGGATGGTTTTTTTCGCCAGCGAGTTGCAAAAAATGGTCGAAACTTGGGATTCCTTTGGATTCTCTCTGGGGGATCGGTGTCTCATAGCCACTCCAATTCATCAGCAGGATATTCGCCAATCAGCCTTCTATTAACGGGTCCTAAGAAGATAGAGCCCTGATAGCCCTACATCCTTGTTGAATGGTCGTTAAAAAAAAAAACGGTAAACTAAGAGTTCACTATATGGAAAATATCACCATGATGCTATTTTCATGGGCTAATTCAACTATAAATGATATAAATGGCCATGTTCTCATTCGCTTTTTGTAGGTTTCCCAGGCCGGGTATGTCACCATGTCACTTTTTTCAGGGACCATCCTTCAGTGGATCCACCGGACGGACCCAGGTTCTCGGTGGAAGGAAGCGACAAGGATGGCATCTCAGTGCCTGTGGACCAAGAGGACGTGGGAAAGGAATTCGTTTTTACTGTGCCTTGGGCCCAACGTGTTCGAAGTCGGCTGGCCGGAAGTTGCGGTGTTGATCGGTGGAACTTCCGAAGCCCTCCAAATTATTGATTTCAGTTCGGAGCCTCGAGGGAAATTCGTCACATGGCATGACCTTTCGAACCAGTTGACCTTTCGATGTACTGCCTTGTACCCTACTGAACAAGCGATTTGTGTGTGTTTTGGGTGCAATCCTGAACTATTTCCGCGACTGCCGAATCTAGTACCTGAAGCCTGAAACATCCTGAAACTCTAGTAAACATCCCCGCAGTTAGCAGGACAGACGATATCAGGATGTTGCATGATGTTACCAATTTCATATCATAGTTTGGTTCGCAGTGACCCAGTGCACTGGGTGTTTGCATATATATATACACATTTGGACCGTCAACCATGGTTTTAACATCTACATCAGCGTTTGGGGATGGGGATGGTTAAAACTCAGTTCAATTGGATCAGTTCAATGGGACCAAACCTATCATGATATCAGAAAACCTCATATAGGTTTTACCTGGTTTTACCATATTATATATTATTAATGATCCCAGATAATGATCAGAAAACCTATGACCTATCATGGGATTATAATTATCATTCTATGGGATAATGATATATAATAATTATCATTCTATGGGATTATCATTCCTATCATGATTATAAGAATGATCATTCTATTGGGAAAACCTATACTAGACCTATCATGAATGATCATTCTATTGGTCTACTTTTTCCCTCCTTTGTGTTTTCAGATGGCTAGCTGGGATGGGAACTGCCCCCATGGCACCCATCGGCATTGAAATCAATGGGCAAATCATGGAACCCATCATGGCCGGAAAGTCCTCGAGTTGGTTCCATGATTTTCGCTGGGATTTCATGGGAAAACATGGGAAAACCATAGTTATAGCTGTTTATTCCATTTTATACCATAGTTATAAATCATTCCTCCATTTCGAGTGGGATTTCCCATCTTTTCCGATGATGAAAAACCCATGGGTTGAAAAAACCCATGGATTTCCAGGATCACACGGTGCTCGCACCACCATAGGTCAGCTCCTGCTCCTGCGGTGCTCGCTATCGCCTTGTCTGAGCTGCTGCAATGTGCCGTAGTGGGTGCAGGCCATTGGTGAACAATATGGGGATTACTGGGGTATGAAATATGGGTTATATATGGGTTACCCTCTGGCTATTTGACATAGCTATGGAAAATGGCCCATTTACAGATGATTGTCCCATTAAAACCTCTATTTATAAGGGATTTTCCATGGATCTGTTAAATAAACAGATGGTATGTATATATATATATTATGGTTAATGGGATTAGTGGGTTGTATATAGTTATATCGTGATGCTAAACATGATTTTTCAAAATGAGTGATCGTTATTTTTGATGGTAACTCAACATGGTGATGAATAAGCCCCAGGAGTTGGCATATACTGTAAGCGTTATAATTCTGCTGAAATATATTCACTTAGTTCACTGGAACTGCACCCCGCTCCTGGTCCAATGTGACTGGTGTCATTTGAGGCACGAAAAACATCTTGAAGTGTCGCAGGGCTCGAGTCCAGCAGGGCTCATAGCGTTGCCAGGGGGATCAATGGGTTATTAATGGGATATTAATGGGATGTAAATGGGATATTAATGGGTAGTTTTAGCTCCTACCCAGTTCCTCCAAGCCTACCTGGGATCGAGAGCTTCCATCCCCAACTGGTTCCCTTCATTCGCCGAGCCCCGCAGCACACTTCGCAGCCTCGCTGCTGCGTCAAGACAGCGGCGAGTCGAATTCATGGATTTCATGGCCTTCCGCCGTCTGGGCGGGGCTTTTTGTTTCAGCAGCCAGCATTGAAACAACTTGAATAGCACCAAAATGCCAAGATTTGGGATGATTTGGGTCTATCTGCAAATGTGGTATACCGATGTATACCGTTATATACCCATGAAATGACCATTTTTCATAGGGAAACTGATGGTTAACCAATGGATGTAGAGGTAGCCTATCAACAAGCCCATCTGGGGTTGTAGAATCCCTCGTCAATACTTGGAAAGCACCATTTCAGATGTTGATTTCTTGAACATGTCTTGTATAATTATGGTATGTGCCAGGGTTTCCATTTGATGATCTCAGATATCTCAGCTTGAGGTTCGTCATGGTTTTGTCACTTTTAAGGAGGGCAGTGCTGCTGAAGCTGCATCTTCGTGTGTACATAGAGAGCTTATGTTGCTGCCAAATTGTGCGCCTCAGAACGTGTTTGTTGGTCAATAAAGATGCCGTTCGCAAGAGATGCGTTTGGTACCTGAATGATGGGACTATACCCCCAAACAAATGATGGTTGATCATCACTTTTGAATAGTAAACATGACCATTTAATGTCCGATTTTTGGGCAACCGAAGATGCAGTTGCTAGTGTGGTAGGCAACCAGGTACCAACTAGGTAAGTTGCACATTGCTCGCAGTGGTTTTTGGTCTAACGATGGACGGCAAAAGGGTTTGCTGTCCATTTGATCCAGGTGATCCTAGATGTTTTTATGGATTGACCATCGACCTAGACTTGCAAATCGTGTCAACGAGCTAGGTGTGGAATTGAGACCCCTGCCTCAACCCCCGTGAAATCCACTGCCTCAAACTGCGGCAATCACCCATCACGTTGGACTATCTGGGACTTGACTTGTGTTGATATTTTTTTAATGGGTGACCTTTGCAGGATATATACTATCATATTTACTATCTATACCAATTCTTTTATGGTACCAGATAAAGAATGGTTTCAAAACATGGGTGACACAGTGGCTCCCCCCGGAGATTCTACTCGTGGGGGCCAAGGGAACACCAACTGATTATTGGATATTCATAGCCGCTGAAGGAAGTGGTGACTGGGATGATGAAATGGGTGCGGATAAAAGCCACACACCACCCACATACACCCATTATCTTTGCAAAATTTTGCAAAGGTAGACATCCCAATGAACACTTCCATTTTGACCCGCAGCCCTAAAACCAGCATTCGGAACCACCAACCGTTGAACCAGCAACAAATGGAGTTGTTTCCCAATCGCGCTTGGACGTGCCAGGAGGTTTTGTCGAAGAACACACTCTCAGAGGTGTGCGGTGGTGGCGGGTGTCTTCTGAATTCAGGGCAAGATCGGTGCTGTGAAATCCCTATAGGACTATTGGTTTCCCCTCTCCTGACATATTCTTAGCTTGTGATGCTAACTAATATTAAATGTATACATCCTAAACTCACCCACAAGATGGATCTTGGGTATCAAACAGATCCAAAACTCTTTCTGGTCAACAAGCCATCTACTTGTACTGTACTAAGAACCTCGAAACAAACTAACTTGTTTTTTGGGTGAACCCGTCCACTTTACCATTTGTCCAAGTTATCTGGAAGTTGAAAAAAAACAGCAAACATCGATATTTCATGATATTTCATGATATTTCATGATATTTCATGATATTTCATGATATTTCATGATATTTCATGATATTTCATGATATTTCATGATATTTCATGATATGTCCAATATATTTCCATCTATTTCCATCGTTTTTTTCAGTAGATATGGACATCGATGCACCTTGTCGCCAGGGCAGCACTGGAGCCCTCGCCTTTCGCCAGGGCCCCAGGGCCTCAGGAATTGGTTGAGCAATGTGGGGCCCCCTATGAATTGCTTTGAACCCATAGGAAAATGGGGAAAACTCAGAAGAAGTTGGGTGATTTAATGAATGGGATTTTTGTTGCTGATTATTGATAGAAGAGGTTGGTGAATAACTCCAATAACTATGGTTTATTGTAGTTATAACTACATTTACTGGGGTTGCTGGGGTTTTAAAACAACTTATAACTGGGGGGGCCACATTGTATGGACTGGGACATTTTTTGTTAGATACTTTAGTACTTCAATCTTTTGCTGTCAATGGTAACATGTACTGACCAGCAGGTATCTACGGTTCACCATGTGGAAGATGGATGAAGATGGCCCATTTGATGATCTCACTAGGCTATTACGGCTACTACTGTAACATGATGATTTTCTATAGCTATGTAAGATTACCAGAGTCTATTTCTATCTATTTCTCAAATGGTGAACGTAATTGAGGTGGCTATGGATCAGTACATTTCAATCATATCAGTATATATACCTCTAACATGTTTGGGGGATGGACATCCGTAACTACAAGATTTTGACACATCCGCAGGTATATCATTGTGAATCATTGCAAGTTCTATGATATATAATGTTGCACCAGTCTTGTATATTATACATATGATTAGTCAGTCACTTGTTGATTTGTATACTGTATTATAAAACTCATTCGCATGGAACAGCATACAATAAGTACCTTTAGTATGCTGAGATATATTTGAATAGGTGTGCATAAACAGTGTGGGAACATGGATGTTTCATGTATACATGCATGACATTTTGGATATTTAGATACCACACGGTGGTCCATAGGTATAGTATTGGAAAAGGTCCAAATGCACTCAGCGGTTGAAACTTCCAAACCCCGAAGAGCTCATTTCAGACTGGCTGGACACCTAATATAGAGTATGACGCTTGGATACTTTATATTGGGTCCATTATATATGATTGGCCTATAGCTTATAACTCACCGGTGTTTTAATGGGGCAGAAATTCAATTTACTGTAGGTCATCCTGCGTTAGCAGCAATTTATCAACCCCAACGGTTAAGTGGATTCCGCCAAAATAGTGAAATCAACAATTGCTGAAATTGGCACCTCCCCTATCTGTTAAAGTTTGGGTTTACCTATCAAAATGTTAAGACTCTCCAGAGGTTTGCCTTCGAGGTCTGTGTCTGGAGACCCTAGCAGACTACAGCCCCTTCGAGTCCGAGCAAGTACGACAGGTCCAGACCTGGCTGGATACAACATGAATGGGGTATCGCAAATTGTCAATGTTAAATGGATACATGGAATATCCGAGTGCGAATTGAATGTATTTAAGCATAGAAATATGTAGAAATTATCTTTGTAAAATTGCAACATGATAGCGGGAGAAGCTTCATGACCTCAATGACTCAATGACGAACATCGCTTATCTGCGACCACCGAGCAGATCGTGGGTGTAGCTGTGATTTCTAGTGATGAACCAACCGGATTTTGCGACTCTGGACCGCAAAAATCAAGTTTTTAACCACAGAATGTAGAAAACAACTTCAGGTTTTTGTGAATGTTTGGACCATTTTGGATCCTTTCGACAACTTCAAAAATCGGTCCAGCTACAGTAAAGGAGGTATGGTTCCAAGGGACGAACGGTTAGTAACGGTTAGTTTTTCGCCATCCTGGCTTCTTTTAGGTGGAGGATAATGAGGATAGCGGATGCGGGATCTATATAGCAAAGATATGCAAGCACTGTTTAAGCAGGCAATTATCTATGCATAGCTCCAAGACGCTCCAGGTGTTAGAAATGCTTAGAGCTGTGGTGAGGACTACTGTTGAAATGATGATTATGGATCTTGAAGTAGACAACACATCACACAGCTCTGTGTTCCAATGTTTGCGCTTGGTCACCCCGGTCACCCCGGTCACCCCGGTCACCCCGGTCACCCCGGTCACCCCGGTCACCCCGGTCACCCCGGTCACCCCGGTCACCCCGGTCACCCCATACCAGGGGCTCCAAGAGCTCATTGATCGAGTGGCGAAGGGAGATCTTTCGTGCCTTTGGATGCAAAAAACATGGAGATGCTCACAACTTAAGTCTTAAGTCATACTTTTGATCAGTTTTGTAGGGCATTGTAAGGTAAATTGTCTTCATTAATGGTTCAATGTGGTTTATTCATGTTTATTCAAAGTTTATACCATATGTTTTGTCCGTTGTTAGACCATGTGATTCGTCTGTTGTTCAATCTGAGTTGATGCAAGCTTCGGTGACAATGCGACAAACCATCACTCTTGGGGATGCTCAAGTGGGAAGTATCATGATCGCCAAGTGGATGTAAAATGATGCAAGTCTAACTGAATGCAATGGAGAGTGACTTACCTTTTTTTGTTTTTGTTGTTAAGTCTTCATTCTGAGATATTCTCAGTTTGTTTTATGTTTTTTTCACTTAAAGTTTCTAAAAATCATTCAGTCTGACCGTCTGACCTTCCACTGCGGCATCCCAGACCGTCCAGTTTCGCTTGGAAAACTGGCGGCCTTACATTACCGCGAGACACTGCGCACCTCAAACTCAGTCGGGTAATTTCTGGGCTCTACACTACACTCCAGTCATTTCACATATGGAAAATGATCCGTTTAAAGATGATGTATCTATATACATGTCTACTATAAACTTGATGATTATCTCCATATGATGTGAAGTTACCGGGGGGGTATTCAACAGTTTCCGAGAGTTGCACTCAAGCAAAGTTAGCGCATGAACTCCCATGATTTCTGTGCCATCCACAGACGTCCACAGACTTCAGGTCCGATCCCATCGAGAATTATCGACTTTCCTTTCTCTTCTTTTCCATTTTTGTTTTGTTGGTCCTTCTTGCTGCCACCCCCATGACTATGGAAACCACCATACTATCCCATTAATATGCCATTGACATATCATTAATATTCCATTTATACCATTAATAATGGATATCCCATTGCCATCCTCTCACCCGGTCGATCACTTCCCAGGCCTGGCATGGACGAGGTGCTTTCCGCCCTGCATGTGGCCCTCGTGACGCGGTCCCGCGTCACCGCGGCGTCGGATTCCGCCTTCGTGCAGTGGATGAAGGTCCCAAGTCACGGCGGGTCACCGGGGGATGGAGAATCCCACAGCAAAAATGGTGGATTTAATGCTGATATACCCTCTGGTAATTTAACATAGCTATGGAAAATCACTAGTTTTTATGGAACAATCCACTATAAATGGCTATTTTCAATAGCTATGTTAAATTACCAGAGGGTAATGGAAGATTGATAAGATTTATATAATGGGATGTAATGGGATTTAATTGGAATATTCCATGGGATTCATGGGATGTAATGGGATGTACCCTCCAATCTGGCCGCTGGCAATGGAAAATCCCCCATGAAAACGGATGATGTTCAACTGCCATAAAATTGATTGCCGGGGGTGTAGCCATGAAACATGGAGACATGTGGGGATATTAAGCTAGAACAAGATGTAAGATTATGATGTAAGAACGGGTAAGGATCCAACTTCGAGAACTTTGCTTTAGCTGCATATATCATTCCAAGATGAGCTGGTTTGATGCAGGTCTTTTTATCCCTTTCGGGGCAACCGACGTCAGCACCAGCAGCAGGTGGTGGTGTCTGCAGCCACTGAGCCAACAACAGAGAAGACTTTGCAGCTTCGGTTGATCCTGCTGGTCGCGAAGGCGAAGGGCAACGGATGGCGTTTCGGGCAAGGTTTGCTTTGGGAAAGGATCATGTCTTTCCCATAGGATCCATGGTGCTGCTATATATGGTAACATGGATCCCATCAATATATCCCCAATGTTAGCATATATACCATACATGGATCCTATGTCTTTTGGAGATTCTTTGAATCAAGGAATTGTGATGAGATCTCCGGCAAGAAGAATTCTCTTCATGATAAGTTTCTGAGACCAGACCCTTGAATTTCCCTGGCGACATGACCCCAGCCAGCTCTTCATCTTCCGTGTAACAAACAAGGCCTTAGAGTGGGGGGTCGTTTCAACGACTCACAGCCTCGTGCCTCGCTCCCACATGCACCAAGAAAGTATGGCCACATTGTTCAATCCAAATCAAATGAAGAATAGCAATTCTCATTGGAACATATATATATATATATATATATTATATACAATTATATACATATATATATAATAAACATAATATATATATACACATAATACATACATGTAATAAAGATAATATATATGATATAATATAGTATAATATAATATAATATAATATGATATAATATAATATAATATAATATACATAATATGATATATATATATATATATAATACAATATAGAATTCCTATTCACTCTGGATCCATCTGGTAATCTAACATGGGTATCTCCGACCTTCGCCAGGCCATAACAGCTCAAGATGAGATGTCTGAACAGTGGGACATTCATCAATTGATGCTTCCGTTGCAGTTGGGAGAAGGGAAATCTAGAGGACACCATGGTTTTTCCCCATGAACTGATAACTATAGGGGTGTCCTGACGATTTTCCCCACATCTGGAACCAATCCATTGATTTTAGGAGCAGATGATCACATCCTGGGTTTATAAATTTGGATGAATTTGGTGATGAATTTGGTGCTTGTTTCATGGGGCTTTTTCGAACTCTGCTATGCTGGCGTGAAAACGCCGTATTTTGGCTGTTCTTCGTTGTTTATCCCCCCATTCAGATGGTACGACGTTGGAATATTGACCCATCCCCATTTGGAACAGATATGGTAAGGTTGTGTCGTTTGAATGTATTTTTCGACAACGCTTTAAATGGATGTAATGTGAAATGTAGTTGTAGGGGTTAAGTTATATCCCAACTTATGGAAGTTGGTACCATAGGGATTCCGCACCCGGCAATATTCCCCCTTTTTGTGCTGATTCTCGAACCCCAAATGGCAATTGGTCAAACGTCAAAACCATCCCTGTCGCACCCATATAATGCTACCGTTCTGTGGGAGATGAGGTTGAAAAATGGGGTCACAGATACCATTTTTATTATAGTACCATCTGGTAAACCTACAAAAAGCTATTAAACATTGCCATAGAAATAGTGAGTTTTCCCATTAAAAAAGAGGGTAATTAGTGGGTTTTAGAGGGTTTTGTGATTTCTATTTTGAATACATGATCATTTATGGGCACCAAAACCAACCATTCTGTAAGAGACAAAAAACCATTTTGTAGAGGTTTTTCAGGTTCCGTTTTGTTTTCTTTCAAGATATTGTGAATTAGCCATTGATGAGCAAAAACCAGGTAGCCATTCTATAGAGAACCAGTCGTTCCAAGACATTTACCATTTTGTGAATATTATATATACATATATATGATTATACATGTGTGTGTTTTGTGATGTGCCAGATTATGGTCGTCACGGTTGGCTCAGAGAAACTTGAGTTTGCCCGGGCCACCTGACAGCAATGTACATCGCCCTCACGCACTTGGTGCTTTTGGCACAGTGCATTACGGTGTTGGGCGTTGGGGAGTGTTCATTTACAAAAACTCTGTCAGCACATTCTTGGCAAAAGGATGTCTACTTTGTCTGCTTGCAGAAGTTGCATGAAGCAACTTCCAGCCTCGTCCAAAAAGGACAATTGACAGGGTTTTGCTCTACAAAATGGCAGCGGGAAAAAGGCAGTTTGAGCCGTGTTCCTGGGGAGGTGGAAGCTCTACAAAATGGCCTTGGGTTTTTTTCATACTTTTTTATGAACATGAATGCGCATGTTTGACAAGTTTTGGATGAACATGTGACAATGGCTGTGGATGAAAAAGATCCAAGACAGTTGACAGGCAACACCATTTTGTAGGGCCAGAGTTTGAGGCCATACCATTTTCTAGGCTGGAGAAGCGGTCCCAGAGCCATTTTGTAGACAAAAAGGCTAGATCTCTACAAAATGGTTCACTGCGACCCCAAACAGGGAATGGCAACCTGGATTCAAAACCAAGGAATCCCCACAACATGGGCGGTCCAGGTGAACAGTGGACAATTGAGAACTACCCGCAACGGTAATCCAAGATGGCTAGCTTGGAAATCCACTATAAATTTGGAGGTTTTAATCCGGAACATCTAGAAACGGGGGATTGTCCAGCAAACCATGTTTGATTCCCGGAGGATACTCTGCTTGGGTTTGCCAGCGACCGAGTTTTGGGAGGGCCCTGACAGTAGGTCTATGCAGGTTGCCCAGGTTTCACTGGCTTCAGACGTACTGAAAAAGCTCGCGCTCGTGGTTTGTGACTACAGTAAACTAAGGTTCCGTGGCACCATGTGGCACTGTGAAATACCGTGGGTCTGTTTGGTGACGACATTTTAGACGTATCCACCAGATTGTGCTCTATGGGGACAGCTTTGAGACTGATCGTCTGGCAAGAGGACACCAAGGAAGCATCGGTTAAAACTGAAAGCTGGCGGTGCCTGCGCCAGGCCCGATTTTACGGAACAAAGGGAACCTCTCAAGAACGGCCAGATGATCTTCTTCCGGGTCTACCGATCTTGTTTTCCAGCTTCCAACTGTATTATATTGATTCATACATGCTCACCATGAGCATGATCATTGCAGACTCTATAAGTTGATATAGGTTGCGCATTCTCCGTGCTCGACCTTTGGATCACGCGATCGGTATTTTATTGTTTTATATTTCCGTTTGACTGGCAGAATGATATGAGGATAGGATAAAGCAGTCTCTGATGGCACATTTGTAACTTGTCCCAAGTTCCCTGTCGCTGCCAAACTCAGGATGGAGCCTCTCTGCCGAGCCCTCTTGAAGACGTTGATTAGCTGCTGAGACATGAGATGGGAAGTTGGGGCAGCTGTCCATTTGGGCCCTTGAATCTTTGGGCCAGCTGGGTAGGTCCCATACCCCTGCGTTATGCAGGAGTTCTTGTCACAGTTATTATATAACTCAAAAATATTGGAACCACGAAGATGTTTCATGTTTCGTTTTCAGGTTTAATATGGAAACGATCCACAAGTCCAACGTCCGGGTCACGGCCGCGCCACCAGGTAGTGAAGATGCGGATGCCTGGAGCATGCTTTCAAAGCTCTTGATGCTTGAAGCGGACCCCCTTGGACCACAGAAAATTGGGTCAAACCTTGGGACCTGAAAGTGACAAATATCCAAGCATGAACCGAAATATAGAAATGACCAATTGACCCTGCTTGGGATATGATGGGTGACATGTTGATTTTGGGGCTACTGATTTTTGCCGAACATTAGACGCACTAGGCCTCAGACGCAATGGCCAGGTAGGTGGCGATTGAATCAGAGCCACACGGTGCTACCAGCGCTGACATTGCAACACTTCTGGCATTACAAGGAATCAGTACCAAGGGAATACCATCCTGAAAACAATCCTAGAATTGCATGATGGGAGGGTTTTCAGGATCTCCCTTTATTCCAGGGTAAACACCACGGTTTACTGTAGATTTTCCTTAACTTTGGGACACGATTTCTCACAAAGTGAACCTGCAAACTCCACAGCAAAGACGCTTCGCAGACCATGTCCCATAGGTGATGGGCCAAACATGAATGCTCACTTGAATGTCCTTGAACATTGGATGGACAGTTTGATGGTCGCAACATCTCGCGTTGCGACCCGATCTCTCGGTCTCTTGAACTCCCCTTTTTTAATCTTTTTGAGGGGGTCAAAATCCACATCATCCCATGCTTTCCCTCAACATGCTGATCCTCCGCGCTGAGGACGCGCTTGGATCCAGAGCAAGCCTCACAGCTGCTCGCTGAGAGTGGAAAGAATGGCAGTGGCGGCCGCTTGGCGCAGGATTTCCAGAGGTCACTGGATTGATTCAAGGGAACCCTCTGGTTATGTCAAAATAGCTATTGAAGCCATGGCCATTGAAATAGTGAATTTTCCCATTCATAGCATGGTGATTTTCCATAGTTTTTTAAACGTTTACCAGAGGGTAACCACTTAAGATTGGGATTTCATGATACCAACAAGACAGACTTGGATTGTATCATTTTTTTAGCCAACATGGAAGTTCGAACTGGGAAGGTCGGCTTGAGCCAAGACTGACATGATGATTGTACCAATGATGAGGCAATGATGCCGGCTGAGGAAATTGGTTGAGGATCTTGCTGGAGGGGAGCAGCGTGACATCCTTGTCGCCCTTGTCGCTCATCTGGGATATGGGGATCGAACTGGACTCCACTGGGCAAATTAAGGGCGCCACGGCGCCACACTGCCGAGATGTTGCAGATGACGCTAATACGGCTAATACTTGTTCCCCACCTGCCAGGTGAGGGTTGTTAGATTTTATGTCAGTTGCCTCCTCCTGCCTCGTCCTCCTCTCGTCCTCCTCTCCTCCTCCTCTCCTCCTCGTCCTCCTCGTCCTCCTTGTCATCCT
>Ga0126342_10012900_pt1 | contig 14858 bp, 18 predicted proteins | sample Cyp1metagenome_FD_92528 | JGI IMG/M metagenome (GOLD analysis project Ga0126342, IMG submission 92528) | Coral microbial communities from Lord Howe Island, Old Settlement Bay, Australia - Cyphastrea 1 metagenome | ecosystem: Host-associated > Invertebrates > Cnidaria > Coral ... | reverse complement strand
TTTCGAAACTCACTCGAAACAGCAAAACACCACCTAATTTCGTGCCAAAAATGGCGCAAAATCGCAGCAAAAAAGTGCCTAACGTGTCTTCTGAAATCCTAGAGAATCCTAGAGAATCCTAGATTATAGACTATACATCCTAGAAAATCTTAGACTATATATAGTACTGGCTGCCTGCTGGCTGCTGCAAAAACGTGGGTCCCGGACAGGGAAACACAATAGCAGTGAAGGTCGGAGGCAGCTGCAGCTGCAGCTGCCGCTGCTGCTGCCGCTGCTGGTGCCGTCGTCCGCTGATGCTGCTGCTGCTGCTGCTCTTGCTGTTCCTGCGCTGCTGCTGCTCCTGCCGTGCCATCAACCAGCCTCCAAGGCGAGAAACCAACAGCCAGACAACTTTTTCGAAACTCGTCGTCGTAGTAGTAGTAGTAGTATTAGTAGTAGTAGTAGTAGTAGTAGGATGAGGAGGAGGAGGAGGAGTAGTAGTAGTAGTCCGACAAGAGTCAAATGTCTTATTCCCTGGCGCGCTCCCCCTTGCGTCTGCCGGGGTCGGCGGATATATAAGCCTTGTTCTGACTTTCACCATGGCAGCAGGACTTCAGCACCACCTCCATGGTTACTGTAGGCGCCAATCTGCAGAGCATCATGGAGGGCTTGTCCAATCAGCACACGATCAGCGATCTCGACACAAGCGACACGTACGGGATCTCCAGTTTGGGGCGAGGAACAGCCTTTTTCTGTATATTAGGTTGTTCTTTCTGGCAGAAGGGAATCAACAACAAAAAGTAGAAGCTGTGCCTGAATGGTCTTTTCCTCCAAACAGTTCAGATAGTTTATAGAATTTGTTGCACGTTTTGTGCGATTGATCCTAGATTTCCACCCTTTGAGGCCTTTTGCGGAGTGATCGTTTCGTTTGCTTTACAAATTCAACACTCAATCGATCAATGATGAATATTCTTTCCAGGTGACATTCGTCTGACAACCACCAAGGGGAGTCTACACTTGAACATACTCAGCAAGCTTTTCTTTTCCTCATGCCTGAGTGTTGGGAGAAAGCTGATCCGCAACCCATATTGTAGTCTAAACGTTTAAACATATTATCTCAAAAAGCTGAAACCAATCACCTTGCAAGAAGACAGTTCCTGCAGAGGAGCGGCATTCTCCCATAGATTATAAACTTGAACTATCTTGAACTTGGATTGAGAGAGTTGACCACTGAATCCATTGATCATGCTATAGAAGTACAAGCGAGCAATCCAGAGGAACTTCATCCCGATCTGACGTCATGCCTGAGGCTAACTCTGAACAGCGGCATGTCGCCTTTGCATCTCTTCATGTTTCTGCTGCTTGCAGTCGGACAACCCAGATGTGGAGTCCGTTCTGACGCCAGGTTTAGTAGCAACACTTGCTGCTACTTGCGTTGAGGATGGGTTTCTCATCGTCTCTTGATCGTTTTCTTCTGTCGAAAATGGGGTTTGAAGTCGCGATTGCAACTCAGGTTTGGGGCTTTCTCTACGTGAACGGCCGCCAGACGGAGCAGGTGCCGTTTTGTCCGTGGCATACATTCCTTCCTTTCAACGTATAAGCCCTCCAAAGCCAAAGATCATGGGTCATCTTGGCATCTTGGGGAAAACAATTGGGAGATGGAAGCATCAAAGTGGATGATAGTTATATAGTTATTTTATACTTGTATTAGAACAATTATTAGATTGACATACATGAACTATACATCAACAATATCAACATCATCCATCATAGCATCACCATCTCATCCACCCTATCCATCCCTCTCCAAACAGCTTCGCTGCAGACCACCAAAGCCATGGGTGGCGCCCCGGGCGCTGGCGGATCTGGCGCTGGTGGTTCTAGCGCCTTGGAGAATGCGGTAGTTGTTTTCCAGCATCATCATTTTTTTTGCGCTTTCCGAAAGATAGCACGACCACCTCCCGTGATGCATGCAATTGCATTATCGAAACAACAGAATTGCATTGTCGAAACAAAGATCCCGTTGCCCCTTAGATGGAATGAATTCTTCACCATTCTTCACCTACCTGTGGCTTCTATCACGGTTTGGAAGAATGATGTTAAAGAGTCCTTGCCCAACTTCTTATGGTTTCCCGTGTATCAATTTGTTCTTGATACTTTGCCTTCCTTTGCCATGGCCATCATGGCCTGAGGTTCCTCTTCCTCGGGTGCCTCGGGCTCTGGATCTTCCAGCTCATCAGGTGGCGCGGGAGCTGGACACTGCGACTCCGAGCTCTTCTAGGCGCTCACAGCAATGCTATTTTTGGATGTTTTTGGCAGCTAGATGATAGATGTCCCCACACGACATGGATCGACATGGACTGATGGACATTTGCCTGATGGTACTTCAAAAAGTGGTCCAAATTCTTTTTGTGTGTGGCCAAGAGTCTCCAAGAGCTCAACAGTTTTTCGGCGATGTTTGGATTCGTGTCTTTAACTCCAAGCCTTTCCAACGATTCCAACGGCAGCCACACAGCTCCAGGGCCATGCCATGCGCTTGATGGGTCGGCATCACGACCGTAGTGAAGATTTGCTGTGCAGCTTGTTTGACAAGGAGGTGACTGGTGGTGGTATACTGAAGGGGGTGGAGGGAGTTCCTGCCCATTTCTTCCCAATATGTGGGTAAGTGATGGTAAGTGCTGGTAAGTGCTAGGCTAGGGTGCAGAATGTGCAGATATGAGTGCCAACATGGAAGACTGAAGTTGTCCGAATCTCCGCAACAAGAAGTGTCGCCGTGACACCACAGATTCTAGATTGGATTAGGCTGATCTGGCACGTCAAAAGCTGATTTGAAACTCACGCAATGGATGATAGATCCCGTCACTTTTTCTACACTGTGTGTGTGTGTGTCGTGTGTAGTGCTGTAACGGCGGTAAGATCGTAGCTTCTGAGTGCAGTTCTGTCCAGTTGACCTTCCAAGTTTCGCTCAGCTTCTCTCCGTGCTAAGGTCAGGTTGGATAAAAAATGACAAACAAAAAAAGGTGAGCAGAACGCAACTCATGACACTGTGCAGCCAATCCGAGCGTGAAGCTTTGTGATGCACCTGCTGTGCTGCTGCGCAGTCTGTTTTCACTGGTTTGTGGCACATTTGAATTTGATGGTGACCCCTAAGTCAGAGAAACTGTTCTAGGGCAAATGAGTCTGGCATTGCAAGATATCCCAACATATTGCAAGCTCAGAATCAATCCTCCCCCTCTTGTTCTGTGGAGATATCCACTTCGGCGCCCACAGACCCCAAGGATTTGGTTACTGCCCTGGCCACAGGGAGCAAGAGTCCGCATCTTCAAGAGATACCGGTAGCACATCAATTGCATTCTGCGCTAGTATTGATTTAGGAGATTCTAGTAAATCCTGGGTTGTTTAGTTGTTCAGGAACAGTCCATGTTCCTATTCTTGCTCAACCTTTGCGCCACAGTGGCAGAGTCCGAAGTGACCTATACATAGAGTCCAGGTCTGATGACCTGTACCAGCTCCGAATCGTGACAGTAGTTGGTGCAGAATCAGTCTGGAAATCCGCATTGAATGGCATGACTACCCAAGATGACCGTTCCCGTAGTTGCAAAATGTTGCAAATCCTTCTTTTTAGATTGGAATAGGAGTACAAGAGAAAGCGAACACGCCCCGGCAAAGGCAGTAGCCAGAGTGCCTTATGTTTCAAGACAGAACGCTTATTCATTTTCTCTCAACGAACCGAACGAGTCAGGCACAGTGGCCTCAATGTACGTATAACGTAAAAAAAATGGGAAGACTCATATTATCTCAAGTCGTGGGTATGTGATGATAGCTGTTTACTTGACTTATCTTGACTTCAAGCTTTTCCTCACTTCACCTGTTCATGTTTCTGGACAGATAGGCTTCTGAAATTGTCGAACGCCTCAGTCTCTGTTGGAATGGTGCATTGTGGTCATGCCGCGGACAGCTTCCCCCGAATCTCGGCTGTTGCCACAGACCCCACGTCTGCATGTCCCCGCTGAGCTGACGTGGAACAAAAAAGGGCCTGGGTGCCATAGCTACGTCCCTGAGGTGGGTATCAGATCCTTGAAACACAGCCAACTTGCACAAGAAAAGAATCCTGTCCTAGCCTATTTTGTTTGGATAGGACCAGGGTTGGATTAATGAATTATGTTCTCCACATGTTGGCTACTTTGATCATGCGTTCCTAACTTGTTTTGAACATTTTGAACAAATCATTGTCACGTGTCTGAATGAAATCAGCTTCTAATTTCGATTAAATTTGGACATCTTAGGATGGGTGATCCTTGTTTCACAAGTTCCATGGGGCATGTTTGGAACATTTTGGAACGCCCCTCTATCAAAAGATCAAGAATGCACCGCACTTCCAGAGATCTGCAGCACAACAACCAGCTGGCTGTTTTTGGCCGATCTCCACCACAGGCAGTTGCTGGCCAAATGCCATCAAGGGGACAGTGGAGTAACGATAAGCCTGCGACGATGCTTAAGTTAAGCCATGAAATATTTCATGAAACTTTCACATTGACATATTGAAAACAGATTTGTATAGCATATCAAAAAACATATTTTAACCCCCTGATAGATCCACTGGATCTGATCAGAATCTAGTCGTATCCAGATGTGCTCAGCTTGCTCTGAGGTCAGAATGGGCACCACGCCGTGGAGCCATCAGCGCCTTGCGGGCCTTGGTTTTGTCGGGGACGGGAGACCCAGACTCGGATCCTGGGGGCGAACATCGCTAACTGAGAATGCTCAGAGGTCTTGGGAGAAGGTCTGGGAGATATGGGAGAGCTGTTAGTTCATGTTAGTTCATATTAGTTCAATCTGTTTTCCGATTTTCCTTTCAAGCAACGGCTGCGCGTTGGCTTGTGCTGGTAGATCTTGGACATTTGGAAGACCTGTTTGAATGTACTTGATGAGTTTTGATCAATTGCCAATGAAGCAATCAGATGCTGCAAACATTTGTATTTTGATGCTGTGCTTTCATCACACTTATAGTGAATCAAGGGCTCACACTCCCTCAAGATCCTGCTGTGATTGGACCAGATCCCTTGGGTATGTTTGGATGCTCATTCTGAGCCTGATTGGAGTTGTACAAACATCGATTAGTTTCTTCTCTAGCATTCTTTTGCAACTTGAGCCACTGCAGTTTGCAGTAGCACTAGCAGTTACTAGCAGATGATTGTGTCGCCTGAGGGAGGAAGAAGAGCAGCGGAATGATCGCATACGGAAGTTGGACCTAGCTATTGAGGCCGCTTGACGCTGTGCCAATTCTCAGTGTGTGCACAAATTTGGGCACAAATCGGACGTGTGACGTTGCACCTATTTTCTCCGAATCCAGCCATCACTGCCACTATTAGCCTGGGCTCGACAGGCTGTAACGCCCAAACTGCAACACGAGCATTGGCGCGGTGACCTAATCATCCTAATCCACAGCTGGAAATCAAAGTAGATCCACAAGAAGAAAAATCGGCTTGAAATCCGGGGCAGTTTCCACAAAGTGAAGCTTGAAGTATTCAGTTCAAACATGTTCAAACCAATTTTCTGCAGTTGGTGGAGATTGGGGATCTAATTTTGTTGCCTACTTGTAGTATCTTGTAGTCTAGTAGGACATTAGGACCTTATTCGCTCGAGAGCCCAATGACACGACAAGATCGCAAGGAGCGTGCGTCGCTTCGCCGTTTTGGCACTTTGCAGTGTTTGCGAGGCGGATCTTATGGGGTTCAAATCCATGGCGGAACTCTGCTGTGCTGTTTGGATTCCGGGTGGCCGATATATGGGTACCCATATATTATTTAGTTATATAGTTATGTACGGTATATTTAGTTATATAATGTGATATGATTATTTACTAATGATATACTATATTATTTGCACGGAGGAAAGTAGCGAGCCTACACCAGGCTGTTTGGCATGCAGGTTATCGGTGGCCATCGCAAGGGATTGAAGCGCGTGAAGGACCAACCGCACTGGGTGGAGAAGTCTGAACAGAAATGAAAAGGGCGATTGCGGCGATTACATTGTTTGTTTTTGGAACTGGAACTGGAACTATACTGACCCCAGATCATCAAATGGTTTAGTTTTCATGCCAGAAAAATCGAAGCCACTTAGCAGATCGACATGTTCCAGAATTTGTGTGTCTCGAACACTGCACATCACTGCACCTCCCTTTTTCATCCTTTTTCAGCAATTGCAAAGCACCACTGGCTCTGCTTTCAAATTTTGAAGCACACATCTAGAACGTACAGAATAGCTGTTCTGGCCTGGAATTATGGAGTGGGGCCCCAGCAATCTGGCATGAATACGTCAATACGTCAAGTAGTCCGGGAACCTTTGTTTGGATGGCATTCGGTTGGTGGTGTGTATTGTTGTATGTGATGCAAAGATCCCTGAGATGATGAAAATTTCGCCAGCCTATGTATAGTTGCTATTGACTCATGAGGCCCGATTCTTCAACTGTCAGAATTTGAAGTTGGTCTTTGAGCCACAGCAACTGACAAGGAAATGGTCAATGATCCCGATGAGCAAGTTCGATTGGCACTTGCTGCAGCTCGGCAGAAATGGAAGAAGACGTTAGTGGAATCGGCAAATCAAGGCCTCACCTTGTGAAATTGATTCTTGATGATTCTTGATATTCTTATTTCTGTGCCCACTTTAACCCACCCAAGCACCCAATTTTCTGCGCTGGACGCAGGCGAACTTGGGCCGTGTGGCTCCACTCAAAAGCAAGGAGGCGCAGCTCATTGACATCTGTGCCCAATATGTGCCCATATGTGCCCATGGAATCCCATGGGTATGTGCCCAACAGTACAGCATTTGATTGTGCCAATTTCAGGCTGAATCCAGATATTTGAATATGTGTTATTGTCAGTATAATATATTGTTTGCTGAGAGGAAGTGACCGCTTTTGCTGGATAAACAAACTGGAGGCTGTGGTAACTGCCTTGCAGTTGGCTTCCACTGACGATGATGTTGAGGTCAGGGATTGGATCGAGGGCTCAAGATTGGGAAATGTAGGTGACTGGCTGACAGGATCTGTGGGACTTCTGTAGGTAGTGATTCCACTTCAAAGTTAGTAGCGAATGAAGATCAATCTTCAGAGAGTGCAACGGCATAAACGATATACCATGATATACCAATTTGTGTCAACAGTGTGACGCTGGTCTTCCCATCGCCTGCAGCGTTGATTGCTCTGCTGCCAGCAGTGGCTTCGTATCGTGAAGGAACAGCCCAGCAGCTAGGACAATCGATCATGCTGAGTGAGATTCATCCCTGCTTATGTGCTGAACAAGATATGCGAGGTAATCTTGAAACAGCCAACCGGAAAACAGATAAAACAGCTCTTTGGGTCTCACTGAATCCGTTTGCAAACATGTCATGTGTCATTACTGCCATACTCTCAACATATTGGGGTAGTTTCTAGCCGTATCTAGCCGTTATGTCTTGGATGTTTATCAAAATTGTTTTTAAACAACCGACCCAGGCGCTCCTTCTTATGCCAATATTCCATACGGCCCAGTGGCTCCGCAGTGTAGCTCGCCATCAGCTAACGCCATGCCACGCAGTCGTGCGCCAGCAGTCCAACTCTGAGTTCGAGCAGTCCATGGTACGTCGCTGGTTTGGTTTCAATGTCATAGAGTCATAGCCATAGCTTTTGGTTTCTTGCGCTTTGCATGCAAGTGACATGTTGTTTTGATTTTGGAAATTCAAGACTCTGTGGTTGATGCAGGGAATCTTTCCGAAGAGTACCTTAGCAAGATTATAACAGTGGTCTCAACACTGAAACAATTGGACCAGGTGCAATTAGAACCAATTAGAATTAGAATGGGGTCTCTAAAAGTTTTGAACTTGCTACTCAAACACGTTCACTTTCTTTCAAACCCAAGTGCTTGCACGCAGACCATTCAGGTAAACAGGGTAAACACCTACTATCCTTGGAATTTCCCGCTCAGAGGAGAAAAGACCTCCATCTGGTGTTTGTTTACATCACAATCATCATAAGGCCTTCCCACGGTGTCCAGCCAAGGGTTTGCCATTTCTCCGAGGTCGTCCTGGCACCACCCCCTCCGCCGGCCAAAGCACCGCCCGCGGTCGCCACACTACCAAAGAGACTTGGAAAGCAGTGGTTTCGGAGACGGATGGGGGACGGATGGGAATTGGATGGGACATGTTGACATTGAACTGTTGGTGAAAAGATCGGTTTTGTATTGATGTTGATTTTATTCTGGTTGTTGACATTTGTGGATTTATGTTAGTGTAGTTGATTCATGTTGGCAAGGGAATGCTCTATGGATAATTAATCTCCCTTGATATAAAAAGCTTCCTCGACTGTTGCTTGTGATGACACAAATTCAGTGACAGGACAGCTGTTGGTTTGGATTTGTTTTTTCCAGGAGTTTCCGCAAGCAGCGACAATACGACAATACTTGTTGTGCTCCCAGGGCTATTAGGGTTCAGCCAGATCCCAAGCCATGCGCAAACTGGGTGCTGTTTCTTTGGTTTCTTTGCACTGGTCCGCCCGTGACCCCAGGACAGAAGTCCAAAAGGTTCGTTTTGCCGGGAGACCCAAAGCACCATGTTTGGCACCTGCAGATATGAATTATATTGAATTATCATATCTTATCAGTATTCGCCCAAGAAGGTGTGCAGCAAACTAAACCCCTCCTCATGGATTTTGGATTTGAAAAGAGTCTGAACAGTTCGCAACTCTTGAGCGTGGAAGTTGGATCTCTTCTTTGATTCCATGTCCATGGTCGCAAACTTTGGAACTGCCCGCTCACGTCTCCATGGTGCTCCATGATGTACCATCTCCTAAAAATGGCAAGGACTTTGGCTATGACGACATAGAGGGTGGAAACTTGTTGGGCAACCTCTTGGGCAGTCTTCAGGAGATCTTTTCTGGCAACAAATTCCTACTGGGATTTGAAATTCTGATGAATTTGGCTGGCATCTCCCACATGTTGCGCAGTATTCCAATGATCGCAAGTTTTGGGGTCACTTTTGGATTCACTGAAGCCATCATGCCATCCCTGTAACAGAAACATCTTGACCAAACGTGTTACCAGCGTCAGGAGGATCGGCTGTCAGTACAAGAGGCCGTGAGAGCTCTGGAAGCAGACCTACGCAGCCAGGCATTGGGCCTTGAAATTTGGGCGACGCACCACCGGAGATGGCTTGCGAATGTTGATGTTACTTTGGTGCTCGCTTTTTGACTCTGGTCATTGCAGAAGTTGGAGAAGCTTCAAAATAACAATGACAATCTGAACATTATTGAACATTCATGATGATCTATGATGTATCATCATTTGTAACTACATTATAAATCATGAAGCTGTGACACAAGATTGATACAGTACTCACAGTTTTCACCAACGACAGCACGGATTGTGGAGAGCTCTGCCCGAAAGGCTCCCAGGGCGGCTGCCTCGACAAACCTGAAGGCATCAGCAAGTGTCGCTGTGATTGGAAGGGAAGGTGCCCACTCTAATTTTGTAGATTTGCGATGGTTCCCTCTATATAATTTGAGATTCTACCTTAGGACGGCTGATGATTTGCTTGGTCCGCTTGGTCCGCTCGGTCTGCCCGCTTTTTCTGGTTTTCTTGCCTTTGCTGAACTTCCTTAGCACTATCCTAGCCGCCCTTGAAATCTATCACAAGGATCGCAAAGGATCGTGGACACAATCACTTGACCTGTTTAAACACGAGCAGCTTCTTTGCTGAATTTAGTGTGAACGAATACAACAATGTGTTGTGTTTTGACTTCTCTGAAAACCATCGGTCGATCCTGGGAAAAAAAAGCAGTTCTGTCGCCTCCCATTTCGCAGCGAAGGGAGACCGGAACAAGGTCAAGGAGTGCAAAAGATGCAACGTTCTGTCCTTGCAGCTGGATCCCAAGGAGTCTTTTTGTTGCCTCATGGGAGAGTGGAATGCTTGGAATGCTTGGGTAGCAAACTATTCACGCAATGCAAAGTGTAATGATTCCATATTTGTGATTGCACTGCACAAAGAAAGGGAAATTTATATATACATTGATAATATTTATAGATTAGACTCGTTGATTCTTATGAGAACCGTGATGCTGATATGCACTTGTACTGCAATGTTCTGGTTCCTACACGGTACTCTGGATCCATCAGCTGGAGGTTGGAAGCCTTGGCACAGTCCATGGTGGGCCTCGCAGCCGGCAAGCCCAAGATATCGAGTCTTGAGGGTTTGAGAAATTGTCAGACCATCCCATGCCATTTCATAGTACAAGATAGGTCAAGATAATACCAGCATGTGCATGTCTAATGAGTCTAATGTGTAAGCATGTGCCAGCAACGAACCTTTGCAGGTATGATTCGTATGATTCCCTTTCGCAGCGGAGTGGTTTTCAACTTCTGTTGGTGTCCAATGGTCTGAAGAACAGACTGATTTTGATCCTTTGAAATGAGTGGCCAACAGCCCATGGCTTCCATGGCTGCACTGAGGGAGCTGCATTCCGCTGGTCCTTGGAAGCTGCAACAGGCAGGGCTCACCAGCAAGGTGAGGTTTGTTGGCCTGTGGTGAATATTGCATAAATATATATATATATATAATATTATATAATCATGATGAAATGAAACTATGATTGGGGAGGGGGGTAGTTGATGGATGTTGATGGTAGTTGGCAAGAGCCTCCAATTGGAGAAGTCATGAGAAGTCTATATAGTGATTCTACTGCGGTTGGCATTTTTACCGCCTGCCAAAAGTCAAGCAAGGTATTGCTTCCAGCCTCTTGGTCACGAGATGTCAATAAACCATACAAAACCCAAGCTGAAAACTATGCCCCAGCCACCAAGTCTTCAAGGTGTTTCATCTGAAGATCGAGAGACCTTGTGGAAGGCACCGAGCTGGCAAGGTTGTTGGTTAAGTCCATAGACTAGAATACAAGATATTTGCCTGGTCCCAGCTGTACAGTAGACATTAGTAGACCAGCTGTACATAGCTGTACAGTAGAGAATTTTTGTTGCAGAGATAGCTTGTGTTTTTCCACCCAATAAGATGATACACAACGTGACAATGTTTGAACCTAGGAACATCACAGTGGGCAGTGCAACTTTTAAGTGTGACTTCCTCTCCTCAGGAGTCATCCGTAAATGTGCAAGATTGTCAAGTCATAGTTGCTCAAACTGTTCATGTTCAAAATAACACCAATTTGAATGATTACCACCAAGTGGCCCGAAAGAAAACGCAGCTTCAAGGCACTCATGAGCTACATGCAGCCCTGTGCTCATGTTGACGAGTCAGACGCTCAGGTTGTTTCCCAGTTTTTGAATTCGTGGAAAGATTCTTGTCCTTGTGGCCCAGTGGTGAAGGTGAAGGCAAGTTATTGAATTATATTGAAAGCTTCAGTGCAAGCTTGGCTGAAAGAAGTTGGGGCAATGCTCCACAGATTCTGAAATGGATGAAGCTTTCCGAGTTATAGCCAAGAAATGCTAATTGAAGCTGGTTTTGCCGTTGAGACTGTCAGAGAGGCTCATCTGAAGTATGCCAAGTGGATCCAATTCTCAAACAGTTCCTTGGGGGAACTGATCGAACAATTTGGACAAATGCATAAAAGAAGCATTATAACAAGTGCGGGTATGATTCTTGAAAACTTCGTGGAGCAGCTGAGGCGAATTGCCTCAACGGCTGAGGAACTGCTCAAGGCCATCGCAAAGGCAGCCGCGACGTTGGCGTCCTGGGTGCAGTGGATTCATGTCTCATGATGGTGTTGGTATGGCATTTGTGAGCTATGTCCATGTCCCTGGTGAAAAAAGAGGATGCCTGAAACAGTCATGCAGTTGTGGTTTTGCCAGGCTGCAACACCAGACGAGCTGTTGAGATCCATTGCGCCTACCAAAGAGCAGGAGTTTGGAAACCCAGATCGGGCCAGGCCTGTCACAAAATTTTCTGCAAGCTTCTGCAGATTTCATGTGATTCTTGATGGAGCAAAAACTACTTGGAGATGCTCCGTCAAAAATGGAACGATCTTGGGTTTCGGAACGGTTCCGTCAAAATGAAGGTTTGGGCTCCGTTAAATCACTCGAGCCGCCCAAGGCGGCAAGAAGAGCAGCAACTCCGAGCTGCAGGGGCCGCCCCAGCGGCAGAGAGCCGTGCAGCATCGGTGCCCAAAGCAGCGGCTGCAGCGAAAGCGCAGGCCCCAAAGGCAGCAAAAGCTGCGCAGGTGGGGACATCCTTTCGGGATGGGAGGATGATGGCAGAATGACGGGGAAATACAGAATGCGGCAGTTTTGACTGAGTCAGCAGCTGATAGTTGCTGTAGATTTTTCATCAGGGAAGTTGGTGATAGTACCACTACGAAGAGTTTGCAGGGTCAACAGAGCAAAATTCCTCTAACAACACTGACTCAGAATCCAGCTTGTGAGGGAAAACTCTAGATCTTCGGACTTTACACCTGAGGCATGCATGATGCATCATAGAGAAATAATGAGAAATATAGAGAATGCATGAGAATGCTACATTCTGTAGGTCTTTGATTTTCGGCTTCGCCACAAAATCCTCACCACTGCACTTTTTCCTTACCACTCTAGGCCAAGCCAAAAAGCCAAGGCAGGGTTGAGAAGCAATTTTCTGGTCCTGCTTTGCCGGGTGTTTACATGTAAGTTCCCTGAAAGTTGTAAGTGGGTCAAAGTGATGCTTTGCATCGCCCACACATGCCCACACCATTCCAGAGACACTGAGCTTTCACCGGGTAGAAGTCGAGTCTGCAACAAGTGAAAGCTGCCAGACTCGAATGACTAGTCTTTGCTTTTGTTGTAAAACATGCAGCAGAAGTGTTCCGCCATAGCGGCAGGAGATAGAACCATCACTCACTTGCATGCTGTTTACAAGTTTCTATTCAATTTTGTTATCGGATGTTATCGGTATTGGGTCTTTGAAGGTCAGCCATGTAGCCATCAGATTTTGATGGTAAGACAAAGTACAGCACTGAAGCATCAAAGAGACCAGAAACAATATGCTTCGTCAGTGAGCTGTTTGTATATACATGTACAACCTGCACACTGTAAAGCTTGGACCCCGTCGCTGAGTTGATCTCTTTTTGTGACATCATCATTTTGCATTGCACGGAAGGTCAAACAGGCAGCCAGCCCAGCCAACCAAGTAGCAGGTTGCTTAGAAAAGACGACTGCTTTCTTTGCCCTGCCCAGATGAATGGTCTGCTTCTTTGCTGTTTCCAAACTTTTGGGATAGCCTTGCGATGATGTAGATGCCTGTTTGGAGAGATTCCATCCTGTATACACATCAAGTGATTGGCTCTTCAGGAGCCAGCAGTGACGTGGTTTCACAATGAAGTTGATATAGTCATCACGGCTACATGACACGCTGTAGCAGATGCAAGCTGCAGCTTGAGGCCGGCAACCCTCTCCCGAGCCGACTGCTGCTAGCCCAAAGCCAGTGGCCAAGTGCCTTGGAAGCTCTGGACATTGGAAGTCAAGGTGTCAAGGTAATACCAGCTGCTATGCCATACCCCCAATTTCAACATGTTTCAACATGTTTCAACATGTTTCAACATGTTTCAACTAGCATTCACAAATTCGGAATAATTCGGATAATTTTAATATATTTGAATGAGCATTCACAACCAGCGCCCAGCGGTGAGAACCTAGCGGCAGTCCCCAAGTGCACTCTGTTTTCAATTCTGTTTACAAATTGTTATTCTCAAATATTCTCAACATATCTCAACATATAATTACTGTAATTCTTTCATGGTGGCAACACAACTACAAACCCTCCCAGACTTCGTCCAAGTTGCGAACAAATCACATTTGACTGTGGCTGATTGTAGCTCCAAGGAGCCCGGCTGGCCAGCGGAGCAGTCAACGGAGCAGCCGAAGCAAGAGAAGTGTCTTGGATCAGTTGGAAAGGCACCTGCAGCGAAGACTGTCCGACTGAGAGGTCCGTAGTTACTTGGGAAGTCTCCTCTTACACGGGAGTTTGCTCTATATGATTTGTTCTCAGATGTTTTGACATGAGATGACATTGGAAAAGGTTGATACCCTGTGGAGATGAAGCAGCTTGCGTTGCGATGTTTAGACCATCTGAGAGCTTGTGCTGTAGTTTGACAAATTATTCGGATGATTGGCTGTCTTTGTTTTACCTACCTAACTTGTTCTGATTCCAGCTAATTCTGATGCCTAGCTGTCAACTCACTTTGAGATGTATAGCCCTTTTGACATACCAAATCATAATCATCTCTAGAGAACAAGGCGCCATTCTGAAGAATTAGTGCAGACGTTTGAAAACATGTGATACGTTGTTCTGACCTTTAACTCCGTCCAACCACTCAGTGACAACCAGCCAAAGCTGTTTAGAAAAAAGGTCGTCAGCTGCCAGCTCTGAGGCAGCAAAACGAGTAAAACCTCCAGCAGGTCCTCGAGCAGATCCTCCAGTAATCCAGTTGCAAGTGGGCAGGAAGGGATCAATGGAGGAAAGAAGCGAGAAAGAATCGCACAGTTCCAAACTGTCTGCCAAATTTCATCAACTGTAATCAAATGTGTTATCATTTGCATTAAGTTGCCAGATGGAGGTTCTGCACGACAACCCTTGGGGCAGCCTTTTTCAACTACAGCTCAAAATTCCTTACCATTTGAGGTGATGACTACAGCCCAAACCCCAGCTGTGATGGATGGCTATAGATGGAAAGGACGTACAGGTTTGTCAATGCCAGACTAGGTTGAATCGTCGACTGTTGATGGGCAGAGTTTCAAAACATCATCATCATCATCATCATCATCATCCTCATCATCCTCATCATCCTCATCATCCTCATCATCCTCATCATCCTCATCATCCTCATCATCCTCATCATCCTCATCATCCTCATCATCCTCATCATCCTCATC
>Ga0126342_10012899_pt1 | contig 14860 bp, 12 predicted proteins | sample Cyp1metagenome_FD_92528 | JGI IMG/M metagenome (GOLD analysis project Ga0126342, IMG submission 92528) | Coral microbial communities from Lord Howe Island, Old Settlement Bay, Australia - Cyphastrea 1 metagenome | ecosystem: Host-associated > Invertebrates > Cnidaria > Coral ... | reverse complement strand
ATGTTCGGCCAGGATCAAGAGGAATGGTTTTGGCCGTGGATCCGAACGGTTCGCTCCTCAATGTTCTTGTTGTTTCGAAATCAAAAACCGGTCAATTCTTCCGCATTCTTCCTGTCCTGAGACCGCCTCCTGGTACTTCGGTTGCTGTTGATACACGTGCTGATCTCAATCTTCCAGAGGAATTCTGGTGGTCTTTCCATGGGTTTTTCGATTGGCCAGAAGAAACCTATTGCAGTCAAGCACACAACGTATCAAAACACATTGGTTGTAAGCCTCTTGTGTCTGTTAGCTTCCAATTGGGCCCAACTGAGTGACATAGTAAGTAGTTGGCTGTGGTGGCTGCAACTGTTGGGTTTTGCCAAGGCCACCGAGACACATCTCCGGACTGTCTACCTTTGACCAGCACTGAAAAAAAGGCGTGTCCCCTCTGTCAGTGATTTAGGTATGTTCATGTTTCATTTTAACGCTTGTTGGGCGCCTTCTTTGTCAATCACTAGCTGTGATTGTTTCAAATTTTTGCTTGGAAAACATAATATTCCAGCAACATGAGCTATATGATGCCATGTTACACACACAAAGTTTATTTGCCGTTGAAACAATGTGTCAAAACATGTAGAAATTTTGAGCTGAAATGGGAGCAAAAGTCCACGGCACGCACAGATATGCACAGCATAGGCACAGCGGGGGTACAACATGAGCCCGACATAACTACATGGCAATTGTGTTTTCCCTTTTCTGCACAGATTTTCTTACAAGTGGAAGACCCTTTGCTCTTTTGGTGTTTAAGAAAAACAACACAATGTGATCCAGAGGAGCAAACAGATTGCAAGATCGCAAAGGTAGAGGTCGAAAACAGCAAGTCCAAGGAGGTCGTATTGCATGTGCTTCCAGCATTTTCCTTCGTTTCGTGATGCACCGGTCTCCTGCGTCTGGAACATCGAAGCTGAAACATTTTGATTTGTATGGAAAGGTGGGCTGTTGGGGCGGAGGAGTGAACATGCCAAGTGTTTCTAATGGTTGGGCGAATTGGGGATGAAATGGCAGGAATGTTGTGTGCATGAGACGTTGATAATCTCTGAAAGGAACACACCGAAATTCACTGTTTTGTTGTGGCATGGAAATTTGCCAAATATTTGCAGAGGTTGGAACCAAAACAACCTTGGGCTCCTGGATTCACTCTGCTTGCCGGCCGTTGGTTTCCGCAGCCTCCCGTTCCCCGTGTTGCCAGGTTCATGACGACTATAGGATCAAAACGCAGAGTGGCGGCATCATCTCTTTGGTGTCGATGCTCATAATGGTACCTTGGCGATCCAGCAACAACCCAGTAACAACCCTGGGATGGAGCAACTCTTGGTGCTGAGAGTCTGATTGGGGTGCGTTTGAGCATAGATACTTGGAGATGTTTTTGTTGGACAATTCAACATGTTTGGCATGCTTTCACATATCAATTTCGCCTTAGCGATGTTTTCCTACAGTTTTCCATCCATACAATAGACTCTGACTCTAAGGCTTTGCTTTTCCTATCGGAATTGCAAAGTTATTTGAGAGCCGAGATTCTGGACAGTGAGGGGTTGGGTCTGGATCTGGGCTCAATGGCAACTGAGAAAGACGTGGAAACATCAAAAATGCAGGATCTGGCAACTCAGCCCAATGGAGCTGTTTTATACTCATGAGTGTGGAAATCCTGACTCTGACCAATGCACCCTTGATCTTTGTGTTATTGGCACCCATCTGGCAACATCATTTGGCTTTGTTCCGGCTGCGTTCAGCCTTTCTGGGTCAGGACCACATCGTGGTCGACACCACTCTGAATCAGAAGCTTCCGACACTGGGTTGCCAGTTGGTTCCGACATATTGCGTTTCCAAGAACAATGGCTTCAATTGAAATACAGCAATGATTAAAAAATCAGAGGATTTAAGATGACTGTTTGGGTGTTTGTCAGCACTAGGCGATCCCCTCAAAGTTCCCAAGAGTTGGTCCACGTCAGCATTTCCCCTGGCTGGCAGCTCGGACATTTCCAAAGGATTGGACTCAATATCACCTTTCCTCACATCAGATGTGATGAGGTGGATGGGAGCTGTTTGTTGGTCGTTGCTGGGGGTAAATGTTTGATTGGAAACAGAGGGATGCTACTTCAACAGCAAAAGAAGTACAATTTTGGATACTGCAATTGCAATGTGGTGCAATGACGTGCTTTGTCGGCTACTGATGAAATTAGCCCCAGAGATGGGTGAATGTGGAGAACCCTGAATTCAAGGGGTTTGTGCTTTCAATCGAGTGTGCGACCACCAAAACAAATCGAGATGAAGACTTTGACTGCCAGCCTCATGTCACCTAAAATTTAAAAACCAGACGGCACAACGTGACACCCCTGACAAGAATATGTTTATTTGAGATGTTCTCTGAGTTTTGGGCTGCACTTTTTTTGGGAGCAAAATAAGCAATCCCCTGTAGAAGAGGTGATTCCTTTGGACACATAAATCATTCCGAGCTTCTCTGCGCAGGTGTCGGTGGATACAGTTGACTCCAAAGGTGAGAATCAGGCGCCAGTGGCTGTTCATTTCTTTCCAATTTCTCTGCTTCAGGTGGTCTAAACGTGTTTGTTTGGGGTGCTGCTACCATTTTGGGTCACTCCTGAAACATCGGGCAGTCCCCGCGGCTCCCAGCATTCGTTTCCCCGTGAAGTGAGGAATCCCAAACCCTGTGAGGTGGACATTGCGGGCACCTTGACCAAAGTGAACCTGGATCTGGCTGGAGCTCCATCCAAAGGGGATCCAGTGGCAAAGCCTGGGGAGTCCCTTGGGCGATTGGCTGCTGCTGAGAGATGACATCATCCAAGTCATGCCATGATATGACTTGGTGTCAAAGTTTGGTATCATGACATGACTTGGTGTATCAGTGTGGTATTATGATTTTCTTTATTGAACTTTGCCATCGCTGTGTTCACACTTGATCATGGTTGAAGACTGGCGTCAAAGACTAGAGTCAGTGCCTAAGGGCCTAAGTCTAAGTTGATAAAATTCGGAACAGCAAACCTTGAATCATCATCAATCATCTGTGTTGGCCCGAAAATGGGGCACCCTTGGAACCAACCTGTCAAGTTGAGTTCTCCAGTTTCTCTGCTCAAAGCGGCCACAGAGCTGCTGCCAAGCCGGCTTCCAGGTGCTTTTCGTGTCTGGAAGCACAAGATCTGGCCCAGAAGGGTGAGAAGTTGCCGCTCGGATACCATTCTGCGGTTTTTTTTTGGGTGGATTTCTGGGGAGGGGAGCTGTTTTCTTTGTTGAAACTAGGGATGCTTCCCCATCGGTTTGTTTATAAACAACATGAGATGTCCGCTGCTTGCCTGCAAGATGTTCATTTGCAGCAATTGCAATCGCCTGGAGACATGGTCATCATCGTACTTCAGTAGTCCAGTAGATCGAGGTGTTGCAACACGTGCCAGGACTTGAAGGTGCTAGTCGTTCTGCCAAAGGGCAGCTTGTTTTTTTTTTTTGAGGGTTGTCACCAACTTTGAGGAGGTTTTGGTATTTTTGCTATGGAAAGACACGATTTTTAGGGACTTTGTGGATGCCCAAATAATCCCAAATTTCTTACAGAGTACCAGATGACCCATTAGCGACATGTAAGTGGAGGTATTTATAAACACTGTGACGGCAGGCAGCATCGACTGTCGCCTGACAGGAGACCTATCAAGACTTTGGCCTCCCCTACTTTCACATCTTGGACTCGGTTTGGGACCTCAGGTGGTGCATCTCTTCGGGTAAAATGCGTCCCAATGCGTCCCATTTCAAATCATTTTGGATTGTCTGAAACTATGGTACCCCAAAACTGAAGTGGTTTATCATATGCCCCTGAACATAGCTTGACTTTGGTGCTTTGTCTTCCGCATTTCCAGACAGAGAAATCATATCAAGATATATTGATGATATATCAAGATGATCTATCCGAATGATATATTCCTATATATTCCATGATATTCCATGATATCTCCAAACTTCTCCGAATGGTGAAATACCGCCATAAAAATTTGACGAAGGATCGATCACATGGCCGTCTGGAGGCGATGCAATGCCGAAACAGCGTGGGCTGTCGCGTCCATGGAGATGTCTCGGTGTCCAAGGCGGCGTCGGAATTCCCGCTGCTGCGCTGATGGGTTACCGGGTTGGGTGACCCTAAAGGGTTACAGTCATAACGTAGCGAGGCTAGGGGTGTTCGAAGTGTTTTTTTAACACCAAAATCGGTAAATCAGCATGATCATCGCACTGGCCATGGCTTCCAGTAGACTGTGAAATAACCTTAAAGGGTAGCAATTGATAGATTTGGTTTCTTTTAGATCCTTTTAGCAAGATGGAAATCGTTGGGTGTGGTTCAGTTGGGGATGAGTCCACAGATGGGCAGAATCTCTGATTTCGAGCTCTTACATTCACAGCTATAACTACAATATAAATCCAAGTGAAGGAGGTGATATTCTGAATACATAACGAGATATAGCTAGCCAAAAGAAACTTATCTAATTTGAGCAAGCCAATGCCATAAACCTACCATGACTGGGTATGGTTATTCATATCATATATCACCCACTAAGAATGGTGGTGACTTGGGGATGGCATCCCTGCTCAGGTGGGAGGCAACGTTCACGTGGCCCTTGGCAAATCTACGGCCCAGCCCTTGGTTGGTGCAGGCTGCAAGCTCACAATTGGCTAAAAAACAGGGGAAAATGACCTTCTGTAGATGTTTCAACTGGGATTTGGAAGTTTTCCCAGCATTTTTGGGCACACCCACCTTGTGACAGAGGATGGATCAATTCGGCAAGTCCATCAACTCGGATCAAAGCAGCAACTGCCAAGCTGCTGAAGCTGCTGTCTGGTTTTGCTCACCAGCTTGCAATCTTGACAGATTTCCACAAGTTTCTTCCTTTTGCAGAGCACATGGCACATGGTGTGGATTTTTATTTACCGACATAAAACAGCGCAAGTCTGTGAAAGTTTACACCATCGATGACCTTCTGCTCTCACCACCTGGCTTGCGCTGGCTTCGCCCAGTGCCGCTTGGACCATGTTTTCCATGATAGTGCTGACAGAGTCTGGACTGGATCACATCAAGAAGCACCAGTTGCTTGGATCGCAGCCATGTGCCCAGAAAAGGGCTGGGTGTTTTTTTGGATTCCCCAAAGCTTTTTTTATAAAACCCAAACTGATATATATTTTTAAATCCCAAAGCCTTTTGAGTTACACCCTTTTTCACCCATTGTGACTGGCCCCTTGAACCCAGGTATAAAGCCGGAAAGTACACACCGCTGGACAATTTCTTGAACCCTTACTGGTTGAGCCTCGCCGAGGCGGGTCTCTTGAGTTCAGCAGGTGCTGTTAGTAAATCAATGATAAACCACTCAGATTTTTGATGGTTTATACAGTTTATATCAGTTTATACCACCCACAAAGGTGGGGAAAATTAGGGATGGTCGTGGATCCCTTAATGCTTTACTAGCATTAAACCCTTTGATAGTCAAACGTGGCTGGACCCCGAACTCAATGGAGGTTTTGATGGAAAAATCATCAATAAATGGAGGTTTGAAGGGGAAAATCCAATCAAACATGGAGGTTTTAACCATCAATATCCATTAACCAGTATTATCCATTAATATCCATTACCTATCTATAAATGGATTTTTCTTCATTTATAGCCTTGGACCCACATCTTCAACGGCCTTGGTCGCCTTGGTCCAGGCCTTGCCTCGGTGGGTGGCACCCAATTTAGCATCCTGGCGAAGCTCACGCTTTATATAACCCATATGTAGACATAGAAATGGGGATATTGAGATATTGATTTAGAGCATGTTTCACATCATACACGCGTAAGGCGAACATTAAAATGCTTTCATCCCCAACTTGCCGACCCTCCAGTATCCACTGAGAGAGAGAGAGAGAGAGAGAGAGAGCCTGAAATGCTTCAACTCCGAACTCCTCAGAACCTGTTGGTTTTTTGCTTGCATCATGTGTGGTCAATCTCGAAAAATGTACCAGGCTGCCAAGTCTTGGTTGAATCTCAAGCTCCTTTGTTTTAGCCTTGGGTTCACCAGAGGTGACTTTGGTGGGCTTTCTTCCTTTGGTGATCACCTATGGCCTGTCTTGCTGGGTCTCTCCCAGTTTCGAGACACCTCCGCGCCTTGGCAGGGTCAGATGTTGCCCCAGCACTGGTGATTAGGATCCAACACACCCAACTATGAATGGTATAAATAATTGTTTCAGACACATACATTTTGTGCACTCAAATTCCCGATCCTCCAGTAGGAAGTTGCGGGCATGGCTCAGAGGCTCAAAGTGGATTTGTCCGAACATGTTGTGCCCCTTTCATCATTGTTTTCCTTCCTAAGACTGCCATCATTTGGTGCCCCATTCCCCCATTCCGCTCCAACGCAGGCCGCGCTGGCTGATGCTGTGCATGACTGCTGCCTTATTTTTCTATCAGACCTTCGATGCCATGGACGGCAAGCAGGTGCCAAGCCCGGTTAAAAAATGCCCAAAACTGGATGTTGGGAACGCAGCTTTCGGCTTTGGACTCCAATCTGATTTTGGATGAACCACAGATTCTCTGCAGATTCGGATCTCATCATGAAAAGGCCGGCTTCCAGGGTTTATCCCCGACAATTTGGGAGTAAAACAACATGGTTTCACCTTTAAATTCACCTTCAATCTATGGATATCTATGGATTTATGGCAAACAATTGCAAGATTGTTCATCTCTAGATGGTTACAGGTCAAAATTGAGCACAATTTCTGGAGAATTTAGACATGTTTAAGACTCTTGAAGCATGAAGTCTCAAAAAAATTAGAGGGTTGAACATGGTTGAACTATCGAAAATCCCATGAAATAAGCCTCTAACCAACATTAACCAACTATATTCATTGGTCAAATCCTGTTGATGGGTTCTCAGGCAAGGCGCACTGGGAGCTCGTCGCCATTGGGGCAACTCTTTGACCATGGCTGCGACTGTCTAGCGTGCATTGCGCAGGTGGGATGATCCTAATTCAAGGATTGGAAATTCATGGAAATCCTATTTTCATGATGAACCATTTGTTTTTAGTTTTTTTGGATAATCCTATGTTTTTTTTGTTTTTTTGGATAATCCTATGTTTTTTTGATTGAATAAGTAAATTGATAGAGGATGTAAAAATACGGTACCCGCACAAACGTGCTATGTTTTCGCGTCTGTCGGGATGATTGACGTAACCCTCGTTTTTTTTGGTGACCGAGGGACAGTACTTTTGTGGCTTCGTTGTAGTTGAAGGTCTGAGAACAAGATAACTCTAGGTCAGCTGACCTAGAGACGTTACGTGCCGCGGGTAAAAACAGATACTATTGGAATTTTCATGGGATTACTATCCAATTACTATATCATATTTGGATATAGCATTCATGGATAGTATATAACTATGATATTTCACGATATCGAACAGAATATGATTTGGAAAGAAGAGTGTATTTGGACATAATTATTGGACTCTTGGATTGATATTGGACATATGACATTTTCATTAACAATATGATTATATATATATATATATATATTGAAATGCTGGAGTTCCCTCCAGTGGAAAATGGTGGCGGGGTCTAGGTGGGATACTTCATAGGATATATATATATCTTTAAACCACCTCACCATATACGGTGTATTTATGGAAATTGAAGCATCCAAATGGGATTTTCAGCAACAACAATGGTGCTGTGATGGGAATTGTATGGAATAATTGGGATTATAACTCATGTATAACCATGACCATTTAATGGGATGTTTGACATGTTGACATATTTCATTGAATGGAACATATGTTAGGATAGTATACGTACATTATATGTATTTAAAATGTACTGGACCTGGCAGTAGTGACTTATTTCATACTTGATGGGACATAGCCTGTTAAAAATAGAAACGATGTTGGCCAATCTAGGGTTTGTTTGTGGCCATTGAACAATGTGGAAAACAAATTTTCTGGACCACTGGACTGGATGGGGTTTCAAGATTTGCGACATCCTAAACCAAACCTAGCTAGAAAAAACCACGAATGATGGGGATGGTACTGACAATTTTGTGGAAATGATGCAGACATGCAGAAAGGGATTAGAAATAGCCTGATGAGGTCAAATTCGCCAAATTAGATCGTTCTTTAAGTTGGCGACATTGACCTTGGTGGCTGCATGGATTAGTTTAGCTTCTGAGCAGTGGTTCATCATCATTTCCCCCAATGAACATGGCCACAACTGCTCATATGCCCCACTTTCAGACACAGCCACTTGGTTTCATATTTTTCTTTTTCTTTGCCTCCTCTATTCAATGGATTGGTTTAAGGGACAAATTACAGGAAACACTTATATTTCATAGGGAAAATCTATGGTTTCCAGATTTTCCCTTAAGCCAATCCATTGATCTATGTGATTTCCAAGCGCTTTGCTGATCTTTGGGCAACTGAAGCAACGCAGAATTCCAAGGATGCTTGTAGGATCAAGACCTTCCATAACAATAGGTCAGTTCAAAATCACAAAAAGGTCAGAATAAACAAATTGATGGCTTCATCTTTTCATGGTACCCTCTGGTAATTTAACATAACTATGGAAAATCACCATGCTATTAATGGGAAAATCCACTATTTCTATGGCCATTTTCAATAGCTATTTTGACATAACCAGAGGCTAACTTCATCCTTTTTTTAAACATCAATGGGACATCCCCATGGAATTCCCCATGGAATCCCCATCCCTGGCACCGGTAGACCGGCGCCGCTGCGGCGTTGCTGCACTTCGGCCCCACCTTCCTGGGACTTTTCGCCATGTCCATCCTGTCGCGGCTGGGCGGAAAGGGAAGGGGTTGCAACTAAGCCACCAAGGAAGTTGGTTGATTTTTTTGGGGATGTTTTTTTTGCAGATTTAGATATTTGACGCATATATTTTAAGGGTTTTTCAGGGATGAAATCAGCAATTTTGGATGGTCGACTCATTTTTTGAAGACAAAAGGGATTAACATTGAGCATAATGAAAATTTGGATCCGTATCTCAAAGCGTGAGCAGATCCTTCCAAAGATTGACATGATTTTTGTCGGACGGATTTGTGGACAAGGGCCAACTCACTTAGACACATTATTACTTTGCATTCAAGCTTCATTTGCACTTTTTTATCATCATTGTACTTATTCATTTATTTTATGTTCCTGACCAATCACCAAATTACCCAGTGGTGGACGGAGGGAGCGGTTCTCAGCTAGGGGTATCGAGATTTCCCAAGAAAAATTGGAGCCAGTTGGAGCTACAATCAGAGCTTCCCAACCATATAATAGATGATATTATATTATATCAAATCATATCCCTATTGTATCCCGCATCCTCATCATAAATTCCGCCATGATCAGTTTTCATCACCTCGAGGTCTGGTTTTTTCTTGGCGCAATGGGAGGAGTACCACACTGGCACTCTCCCCACCGCCTATGGAGCTGTGTTTCGGATGGCACCGGGCGTAGTTCGGCAGGGGGATCATCGTATGATAACCCTGATGAAATGGGGGACTTACTTGGAGGATCATCCCAACAAGTCAGTAATCCTAGTTATAACCCACCCAAAACAATGGGGTCATGCCATAAAATGGGGACTTTCTAACGGTTATCAACCAGCTACTGGGATGATCCTCCAAGTAGCAAGGTGACTCAAAAACGAAGGGGCAGTGGAGATTTGCATGTTCCTTCAAGGGTCAGCCCAGGTTGGTGTGACGGAGACCCAATATTTCCTGATGTCCCAGACCTTGGGGGCTGCAATCCTGGGACCCCAGGTGCAGTTCCTGGTGGTCAGAGTTTTGGAGTTGGGAGCCAGAGTCTTTGAGAATTTCTGATCATTTTATCGTGATTTCTTAGCATTTTATGGTCATTTCGGAGCGTTTTATGGTGATTTCTTGGCATTTTATGGTCATTTCGGAGCGTTTTATGGTGATTTCTTGGCATTTTATGGTCATTTCTGAGCGTTTTATGGTGATTTCTTGGCATTTTATGGTCATTTCTGAGCGTTTTATGGTGATTTCTTGGCATTTTATGGGTGCCTCGTATATCTTATCCAACAATATAGTCATTTGGGTTTGCCCAAAAAATGAGTTGTATACTCTCCACATATGGCCATTATACATGTGGGCACCCTGTCAGACAGACCCATTTTGTCAGTGTCAGTGACACCATCCGTTTTTTTTGGCACAAACAACAGGATTCCTGAAATCGACATGGAAAATATGGGCACTTTTACATGGCCATGTTTAAGTTACTAGAGCTGGAAAAAAACAACTGCATGAACTACATGACTACCATTTTTCTTGAAATCAAGACTCGCTTCAAGTTGAAGTGCCTCTCCACTTGCTGAAGACGTGCACTCAATTGCTTGGCTTGAACATCCAGACAGGTCTGTCCATCCTTTATCCACGAATTTTCTTCGTGGAATGGACCCATCCGTTTTTCCGTTTTTTGTTTGAGATCACGCCACGGTGTTCATGAAAATCCCACAGAGGGAAACAGATACAAAATGGCCCCCCCCACTTACAAGTTGGAACCCCCATGAAGTATATGTATATATCATATGTCCTATAAATCCATATAAATTCCACCAAGTTCTGAAGTGACTTCGCTGGGGCGGATCTGCCAGGTGGTCTCCTCCATTCTTTCGATGCCGCTTCAGCTACCCCTGCTGGGCTTGGCGGATCTGAGGACTCACTTTATGAAGGCAATGGGTTGGAAGTGGAAGTGGAAGTGGTGGTCCTATGATATGTCTATAATTGTATATATATGATGTATTATGTATATATATATATATGATGTATATATATATGATGTATATATGTATATATATGATGTACATATATATATGATGTATATATATACATATATATATATGATGTATATATATGATATATATATATATGATGTATATATGTATATATATATGATGTATATATATATATATATGATGTATATATATATATGTATGTATATGTCTATATATATATGTATATATGTATATATGATATGTATATATATATATATGTATATATATATATATATATTTACATATTATATTTATTAATATTATATTATGATATCATGATATCATGACTAGGGGTTCCTTAAACAAACTAAAAGCGAAAGTTTTGTCAGGATTTGAAACAGATATTTCGTGATGATGTTTCTTCCACGTTTTTCAGGCTTCCCAGCTTTTCTGTATATCATACTGGTTTCGAAACCAGCAGGATCCGGCTTCATTTCCACTTCTTTGTGGGAGGGAGAAGTGGGTGCCCGTGAACAAATTAAGGTACTCTGGTGACGATCCCCGGCAGTAGAAATCGCCATTTTCCCAATATTTTGTGACGAGTTGGTTAGTTATATCCCCATAAACACCCACTACTATCCCACTATGATCCCGAAAATTCGGGAGAAGGGATTATACATCCCCTGTTGAATCCCTACAGTGTTGTACATAATATACATTCCCGCATGTTAAATCCCCATGAAATCATGATTTCCCACTACTATTCCCATAAAATGCCCATGAAATGATGCCAACTGCCTGCAGTGCTGGCTCGTCTTCATCGGTTTCTTCATGTCACTTTGCGTCCTGAAGAACTTGGTGCCATGGCGACAGAGGGCCAGTGATTGATGGATTCATAAACTAACTTATAACTGGGGGGGTCTCCTTGTATCATATAACTGTTTATAACGAGCTATTTCAGGCCATTTCGTTGGTGTGTGACAATTCCTTAGGGGCATTGACAAATGGATATAGACAATATGGATATGTAAGCGACCACTGAACGATCCTCCTAAGCTCTGGAGAGACTGCTCGTGCTGTGGTTTCAATCTAGGCCCATGCTTTCAAGAAAAAGGGCATGAGCGAAGTCCTCAGTGTTTTGAAGGACTGCCAGTGTCATGACCGAAGGGTTGGATCTTGGGCATTTGGCGCTGAAGTTGAGCCTCCAGTAATTGAACCTGGTTAGCCAGAAAATCAGTCATTTATATTAAATTGATGAGTATCCCATTCATCTTCCCATTCTTTGTATTGTATTGGGATTTCCAACTAGCCAGTCTCGAGACCGAGCCCTGAGGACTCCAGCCAGATGTTGAAAATCTATCGCTGTATATCAAGAAAAGGCCCAGAGTCAGAACTTCAATGGCCCAAAATGGACCTAAATATCATGAAATGGACATAAATGGACCATGATATCCATATATATCCATGATAGAATCACGATCTTCTCATTTTAAGCCAAGAATCCCAGCCGTGAAACACCGGCGTGGACCTGGCACGTTTCGAAGCTGCCAGGACCTGCTGCCGGTTCTGCTGCAGAATCTGCTACTGGGCTCTTGGAGTCCCCAGATGCTTCGCCTGGCCTCCCGCGAAATCAGCCTGCTGACCATGCTGCGGCTCGGACCCAGGGAACGGAACCAGGGGCTGGGAGGGGTTGATGGGAGTATCATCCTAAATTCTATGGGGTAAACCATTAGGGATTTATATATATATATATATATATATAAATGCAATTTTTTTGAGAATACTCAGGGGTGAGTGGGGAGGATGATTGGGCTTTCTTTTATTCTCGCATTCTCTTGTGGATCATTTCGAAGCGAACATGGCGATGGAACTCGATGTGGAGAACGAGTCGATGACTACTTTTGGAGTGGTCCGTTGACCCCTCAGACCTGGGACAATTGACATCACCATGTTCGATAGTAGGATACGTGGTTCCTCCATTGGATGAAACTTGCAGGAAGCCCAAAAAATTTCATGGTGTAAACGATGGATTCCCGAAAAATGACCATTTGGAGGTGTCCTAAAATGGGGGGGGTACCCCCCAACTAATCCATTTTTTGGATATCCCCCATTGAACCCATCGAGATTTGATCCCTGCTGCATCCAAGGCTATTGTTTTACTTCTCGGCGCAGCCTGGCGGGCATTCTTGGGAGAGTTAACTATCCATTTTCTGAGTTGATAATTGTGATCCCAGGTCATGATCGACTCAGAAAATGGATAGTTAACTCAGAAAATGGATAGTGAACTATCCATTTTCCAAGAATTAACAAGATCGACTTAAAAAGTGTCTTTCCACTGGTCATGTTTCCAGGGCCTTGCCCCTAGGAGTGGTCTGGGAAACCCCACGCTTGGGGAACGCCTTTTGGTAATCCTGCAATGGAAAGACTCATCGTTTTGTAACGAAAGTGCGGACTTGCCACCGCGCATGGTTGGTTTACCACCAGAAGATATACACAGTTAAATCATGTCAAATCAACATTCTTGAATGCTTTCGTCATGTTTAATCAATTGAATCTTCATTTTGGTATTGACTTAACACCCACCCAGCTTTTGTTGAACTGCCCAGCGAGGCAGATGATCCTCTTCTCCATGGCAAGGTATGGGGTGTTTTTTGCTGCGCTTCCCAGGGAGAGTCCTTGAAGTTAAAGATGGAACATACATTAGCCAGTAAACAATAGGGATACTGGGATACCTACCAACTAGTAAGATATGTAAAATGGGATGGGATAGGGGCATTTTCTCATGACTCAGATGGAATATGTATTGGATATAACGCCTTTCAAAAATTATGTAACCTGTTTTTGCAATCTCACTAATATTGTTTGTGGATCATGCAGGCAGGTCCAAAGGCTTTTTTTCGCCCGGTTTCTTCATAATTGATGAATCAAGACAAGAAAAATATGAAAAATGGCACACCACAGTTGCGGACAAACCTTGGATCATTTACCCTCTGGTAAACTAACAGTTTGCTATTGAAAATCACCATTTTTAATGGGAAAAACAACTATAAATGGCCATTTTCAATAGCTATGTAACAAATTACCAGAGGGTACCCATGTTTGGGGATGGTCATCAATCCATTCTCCCGCAGCAAACAGCCACCTGGGGAATGCCAGGATGCCATTCCCTGTAGTGCAGAAGTGGCTGGTGCCCTATGTGACTTGGTGGTGATGTAGGACGGTCATCTTTAGCTCGGACTTCTCCAAACTGATTGGTTGAGATCAACCACCAAGAGATGGCGAAAAGCCGAGAGATTCCTGGCCACTCCCAGATTCCTGGGCCGCCCGTGGGACCCATGGCACCTTGCCCCCAGGGCCTCCCGTGTCGAGGCCATGCTGCTGGGACTGGGATGGATCGCTCCTGAGCTGGCGAAAGCTGCGCTGTTGCTGACACTTCTGGCGACTTGGGCGTTGCATGGATGGCCCAGAGGTTACATATATATATTATATTATATATATATATATTCAAGTTATAACTTATAACTCATAACTTATGAAGTTATAACCATGGAAATTTGGGGACACAACACCAATCGTCCAATGGATTGTAATTCCATCTGAGGTTATAACCATCAAGTCTGGGGGAACAAGACCCATAGTGATATGATATCAGCAACAAATTGAATGGTACCAATGAGGTTGGAATGGAGATAAATTTTGGGTTTGATTGCTCCCCACCTCTTCTTACCCGTTTGTTGATAGGTTATGAAGGTAGGGGATGTATTGTACTCCTGTTTATGCATGACATATGAGTACATATGAGTACAATGAGTATTGGTGAGACAACTGACACAGTGACTGGGGAAGATATGGGAGTATGAGTACATTTGATGAGTACATGCATGAGCAAATCCCTATTAATGCATGAATTCCCGAGTAACTTATTCCCCAACAGCGTAAGCTAATGGAGTCTTCAGCCCAGAATAGCTCCGGTGTGCACTGGTGCAGGCGCCGGGTCAGGTTCAACGAGGTTCCGGAGAAGGTTCCGAAGGTTCCGGAGAAGGTCTGGGAGGCTTTGGTGCAGAGCCAGGT
>Ga0126342_10012898_pt1 | contig 14860 bp, 11 predicted proteins | sample Cyp1metagenome_FD_92528 | JGI IMG/M metagenome (GOLD analysis project Ga0126342, IMG submission 92528) | Coral microbial communities from Lord Howe Island, Old Settlement Bay, Australia - Cyphastrea 1 metagenome | ecosystem: Host-associated > Invertebrates > Cnidaria > Coral ... | reverse complement strand
TGGTTGATGTGGTTGATGTGGTTGATGTGGTTGATGTGGTTGATGTGGTTGATGTGGTTGATGTGGTTGATGTGGTTGATGTGGTTGATGTGGTTGATGTGGTTGATGTGGTTGATGTGGTTGGTGGTTGATAATTCCTTATACATCCTTATACCATCTGGTTATTTAACATTGCCACGGAAAATCCACCCATTTTATAGCTAGGTAAACCATCTATTTCGATTAGGGCCATCTATACCATGGCGAACTGTTAGTCATAACCAGAGGGTAAACTATTGTTTTCAATGGCCCAGTCGAAATAGTGAGTTTTCAAAAAAAAAAATGGTGGATCTTTCCATAGTTTTTCCATAGTTTTTAAATGTTTTTTATATTCCCCTTATCCCAATGTTGGTGGTTGATGTGGTTGATGTGGTTGATGTGGTTGATGTGGTTGATGTGGTTGATGTGGTTGGACTCCACCAAAAATGAGACCTCCACAGATCCCGAAACTGATCACCGGAACTGTACCAACCCGGAACTGCACTTGGAGAAGTTCCCAACCATAAAGATTCAGTTTTTCCATACTTGGTGGCGAACTACCCACTTACCTTTGTAGATTACATCTCTGGTCGTGGCCGTGGGATAAGTAGGCTCACTCCACTTCCACCTGAGGTTATAACATGTTATAAAAACCATGTAAAAATTATAAAACCTACTTACTATCAGATACTAAGTGGGATGAACACCCAAGTAGCAAACTGCAACAAATTACCAGAGGGTTGCTCGACTCATCATGTCTTGGTCGACTACTCGGTTTTTGATCATGTTGGCGATGCCGATGACTCAATGACTTACAGTAAAGCAGGCCCATCTGACCAAACGGTTTTGACCCAAACCCATAATACATATATATATATATGTATATGTAGTATATGTGTATATATATATGTCACATAAATATATATATATACCACATATATATATATCACATCCATTTGTTTCTTTGTTAATAAGCATTGAGTGTACTATTGATATCCAGCTTGGTGAAAAAAAACATTGAAGAACGTGGCCACCACGACACATTGATCGAAAGGGTTCCCAAGACAGATCTCGAGGGCCATGCGAAGTCCTGGCGAGAATTTAAGCGAAAAGAACATAAACATTAATGAATTATAATATGTATATGTATATGTATATGTATATGTATATTATCAATATGTATATTATCAATATGTATATTATCAATATGTATATGTATATTATCAATATGTATATGTATATTTATATGTATATGTATATGTATATGTTTATATGTATATGTATATGTATATTGGAAATATGTATATGTATATTATCAATATGTATATGTATGTTATCAATATGTATATGTATATGTATATGTATATGTATATATGTATATTGGAAATATATATCTTTACCTGCGAAGGGCTGAGTAAAAGCAATGAACATGGAAACTTTGGAAACCTCATTTCCAGGAAGTCGATGTGAATCCCATGTAGCTGTACAACCCACCAGATATCGTGTCTTGTTAACCATGTGTTTGACATGCTTTAACCATGTCTTACTTGTGAAATGCTGAATGAAACAACGGAAAATGGGTCGTCAATCCCTAGTATCCTCTGGTTATGACTAACATAGCCATGGTATAGATGGCCCATAGAAATAGATGGTTTACCTAGCTATAAAATGGTTGGATTTTCCATGGCAAACTGTTAGTCATAACCAGATGGTAGTTGTTGTGATTCTTGCCTGTATGTCCAAAATGGTCCAAATCACAACCCCCCGGGAAATGGGTTGACGAACCTTCTGCCTCAATTTTGACCCATAAGCAATATGAAGGTGTGAGTGAATGGTACCAATTAAACTGGGAATAAGATTTACATGAAATGGATGTGCATTGTTTTGAATAAGCGTGAACAGCCAAGGAAAATACAAGAAACAACCAAAAAAGTTGTGATCCAGTCCGCGAATTTGGCAAACATGAGTAAATTATAGATAATTAATGATAATTATAGTAACTTATGGTGATGGCTGATTGGTGTAGCCGCTAGCCAACATCACGGGGATTGCAACGGGTGGGAAGCGCTCAACCAGCGAAAAAATGATATGTTGTCCCACCAAAGTACTGTAGGAAGTTGAGCCACAGAGGGTATGAAATTTGCCAAGATGTTGATTGAGCCAATCGAAACAATCGAAACAACAACAATAATGACAGGTTCAATGATTAATTATTAATAATTATTGTATGGGACAACTGGCTGGTATGTATGGTGATCTGATCGACGCAGTTTGCGGGTTCTTATCATTTCCTCTAGCAGTATAACCTTTTGTATTCATATCACAATTCAAGCACCAAAACGTGATGTCGAGCAAGAAAATAAGGGGGCACAGCCACCTTGTCATAGATATATAGATTGACTTGGGTTTTATTTTCAAAACCTGCGTGTGTTTCAAAATGGCTTCAGTTTTTAAACTTGAGACTGTCCAATATTATTTCGCCTGTTCTCTGGTTTACCCAACGTTCTCATGTTTCTGTTCACTCGAGGACATCACGACTGAGACACTTGAGACCATCGCGGGACAAAAAACAGCCATTTTGGTGGAGGCACGAACCATACATTCATCACTCACGTGGAAATGTGTATTACCCAAAGAATCTTCCAGTGTCAGTGTGTGTTGTCTCTAGTTGCTCTGACATGCAAACAAGCAAGCGAAAGACAGCAAAAAAAATGATTAGCTAGCAACTAGAGCCAAATGTGGCCAAGCGAGAACTGAATCAACACCTTAAACACCAGGGAGTGAACACCTTTACCGTCATCTAACATGTAGAAGTGTAAAGCCCTTTCAGGTGTGTTCTTCCCACTCAGCATTTCATTTTTTCTTTGTTCATAATTGATGGTATTTCAGGTTACTATGGCTAAACGTAGATGCGCTTGCAGAATTCAGGCCGTTTAAAAAGCTCGGTATGACACATTCCACTATGGAAACAACATTTTAAAACATAAATAAATAAGAAACACCATGCAGCAATTGGTTTACTCGCATATCCCCAGGTTTTTGTTGGATGATATGGTTTATGTTCATTCATATCCCACGTCACATTTCTCGGCTTCACCGTGGCCCACGACCTCCCAAGCGATACGATCGAAGAGTAGCAGCAGAGGCCAACCAAAAACCAGGACCAGCAGGCCGATGCAGCCAAACCTCTGTGAAACTGAGACAGGGTCTCAACGCAACGCAACGGGAATGTGGGCCCCCTACTGAAATACTCAATCCATTTAGCCTGGGGAAGTAGTTTACATCGAGTTAGAATCAGCAAGCCACAGAAAGATGCTGAAAGTTGTGTTTCCATGTTAAAAGTTCGTGTCGGCCATCGTTTCCCTCTTTTTCCAAAACGTTTCGGCATTTTTCTTCGGGTTGTGGACCCAGGGTGTGCCGCAGGCTGAGGATATTTCATGAAAATCATCGGCTAACAGGATGATATGCCTTGCATTTGTTTCGATACAACCCCCACGTAACCTTGCTAATTCAATGGACAGCTGCGAAAAGATGGGAGTATACCATTCAGATCCGAAAAGGATTATATACAGTAGATCCACCAACAAGTGAGAAAATGATTCAGCAACAATGGCTTGGTGATTTGTCGTACAACAATTTCCCTGTAAGTAAGTCTGATCTTTATTGCCCTGAAAATATCCGAGAGTGGCTGTGTATGGCTAAACACGGTATCATAGTACAGTATACAATGAACATGCATAAATGGATGACTGGTCAACAAACACAGGAGGTACCCTCTGGTAATTTGTTGCATCGCTATGTAAAGTCACCATTTTCATAGGCAATTCATCTACACATGGGCGATCCATACTATATCAGTTCTCAAATTCTTAGATTACCAGACAGTAAAAGATATCTGGGTAAATTATAATAATTCACTATGTAACCTGAAATAAGGCTATCTTGGGGATGTTTCCCCTTACTAACCATGATGATAGTGAGGTCGCAGTGAGATTGTTATAATTTACCCAGAAGACATGTAGTGTATGCAATTTTTACCGCATCTTTCATGGATAGATAGCCAAAAGATGCCAAATCATTGGGCGTTTCACCGTTTCACAATACTCCAATATCAAATAAGTATATACTATATCCTATGGTGTCATCAAACGTGGCAGTCAAAAAAACAGATGAATCGTGTTTCAATGGGAAAATAATAAAACTAAATAGTGGATTTTCCCTTGACTAACGATACGGTATGATAATTATGAAGTGCTCGAAGCCTTGAACCCAAAAAACACATCAGTTGGCGATTCATCCCCCATGTTCAGAAAACCCAGATCCGTTCATTGGTGAAATTCCTCGATGAATGGGCCGGAGAAATCTCCAATTTTGAGTTACCCTCCGGTGTCATCTCCATGGAGGGCCGCTGGAAAATCCCTCCGGCATCGGATGATTTTCCCATGGAAAACACAGGCTAGAAAAATGGATTGGTTTAAGGGAATTTGTTGCAGGAAAACCCCATATTTTCCATGGGAAAATCTATGTTCTCCTGTAAATTTTCCCTTAAACCAGTCCATTGAGGATAGAGTTTGGTTCCCAGACAGAGTGGGCATAGCAAGTCGTTCCTCGTTCTCTGGCACACAATGCCTCAGGTGTGACGAGACACAAGGAGACGAGAGGCATGGCAGATGGTTTGATGGAAACGTGTTTGGAGATTGCCTAATCTCTACCCTCCAGTGGGCAAAGATGGTATTCGGAAACTATGCTAAGCCGTCACTGTGTAAGGCATGATGCTAAGGAGAGAACGCTCTCCGGGCATTCTGGTTTCCTATATTATATATATATATATCTATGGAGTCAGAATTAGATCCCCTAAAATCGGGTGGTTAATTCATGTTCATTCATGTTTTGTTGAACATATAACATATATATCCCCATGATAAAATCACTACCCATAAAAAACGTTGACCCAGTTCTTTTTATTCCCTTCTGAGCTACAGCCAGTCCTACCCGGCCTGGTAAACATACAAATAGCGATGGAAAATCACCATCTTTAAGTTCGGTAAATCAACGAACTAAATGGGCCATGTTCAATAGCGAACTGTTAAATTACCAGAGGGTATATGTCTCCATCTGAGTGTTCAAAACCGTCTATCCTTTTATTGTTTCAATAGCTTCTGTTCGGCATCGCGCAGATCGCAGATGATCGTCGCCAAGATGTCAAGGGGAGTTTAATCTCAAGTTCTCGTCAACCTATATCTGGTTGGTGGTTTTACCCATCTTGAAAACTATGAAAATCAATGGGAAGGATTATCCCATATATTATGGAAAATAAAAGCCGTGTGTGAAACCACCAACCAGATATTCTTGGCTAATCCCAAATTATGTCCCTATTATTCTTAGTTAGTGGAAAGTTATGATTCCCAAATTACAGCAGTATTTGTCACTTCTATCCCCATATTCTACACCCCATTAACCATAGTTATCTAGTTCGTTATATCTACCATAAACCAAAGAATTCAGCCATTTATAAACCAAGAATTCAGGCTATCGACTGGGGACCCCATCTTCTTGCTGTTGAAAAAAGGCTAAAGGCTGAAACTCAGGACGAAAGACTTCAGCAGCACAGTGTATGCTCCGTACCTGACATCAAGATGGAGAAATTGATGGGGTACCCAACAAGCGCAGTCATATACAAATAATGACTTAAATATATATATATATCAATAAATCTTGAATTTAATTCAATTAATAGATAATTACTTGTCTTTATACTTAAATTCATATGTCCATGCAAAGAATTCTTAAGACATGTCCATGGTAAATCTGAAAGATACCTGCCAAAAAGTCGATCTTTTAGCTGCTTTTCATGGCGTATTTTTTGTCAAATCTAAGGTTCGGAGACCGAACTCAACCCAGTTGACCCATGGAAAACGAATACGAATGCCATGGTAAAATTCATTAATTGAAATATATTTAAAATGGTCATATATTGCTGGTAATGGTATATAAAATATATATCAAATGGTATAAAATGGTATATAATTAATGGTACGTATATTATGGTCATTCATAAATGGTATGACATGGTATAACATATATATTATAAAATATGGTATATTATTGTATATTAATTAAAATGATTAAAATTATAATTATACCATTTATACCATGTATATAAATGAATAGAATCAGTTGGCACTATATCAAATTAATGCCCATATAGTATCCATTTATTTACACCATGTTATATCTATTAAAATGGAGACTGTCCACTTCGCAAACGGTTAGAAAGTACCGGGTAAAGAACAAGATGTTGGGAAATGGTCGATATTCTCATTGTCTTTCGATACGGAAAGATCATCTAAGATCGAAAAATTTTCAGCCAGTGTCTATGGTGGGAGTTGTGCTTGGTGGTTCATCCCACGAATCGTAAGTGGGTTATAACCCCAGTTATAAATGGGATAAGTAGGGTTAATCCACTTATAACTGGGGTTATAACCCACTTACTAAGTGGGATGAACCACCAAGTGTAATCTTGTGCACAAGAATATGCAGGTAGCATGGCAATGTGGATTGCGTCGGTCCCTGGGTCCCTGAACGCATCTGAACGCACTTCCTTTTTTCATATTTTTTGTAAACATATGTAAAGCAAAAAAATATTCAATTATAAAACCATCCGCACTATGGCTTTGTGACACTATCCCCACCCATAACATCAATCCCACGAATGGATAGCATGATCCCATGAATCCCATCCCATAAAAGCCATAAAAACATGCCATTTTTACCATGACATGATGATAGTTTTATAAGCCCTTTGCAACTGTCAAAAAACTGCTATAACTGTTAGTCATAAGCCCTTTGCAACTGTTATAACTGTTATAACTGTTAAATATATGTTTTGCGTAGCATGAGAACTCTCTCAACCGTGGATTCATGATATACAAAAAATCAGATCATCCAAGGAACATGCAGGCAGAAACGAGGGCTAAGCCATCGCCTGGCGAAAAGCCCGAAAAGCGCCCCTGGTGTTTTTGGACATGGAGAACCAGTGTGATATGTGAGAGGTAAATTAATGGTAAATAATGTTAATGATTATAGAATATCAGTTTACCTAAAATGAAATGTATGTCTAGAATGTACGCGAAACACTCATACATTTATTTTGCGTGGTTTCTTTCATGCCATTCGCCCGTGGAAATAAATAAGGGACCGATGCCCCAAGGGGGCCGTGGACATATGACCATCGTTGACGAGGACCATTATGACCATTGTTGTTCATCAATCTAGCCAGAATGTGGCTTTCAATGCGTTCATAGTGCCTTTCTCACGTCTGTGGCTGGAAGTCCGCACATCGTCTCTTCCCCAGGGACCATTGTCACGGTGCAACAGCTTCATCGCATTTAGCTTGTTAGTGTATATTAGTATCTTCAGTTGTCAAGTATTGCTAAGTATGACCTTGACAAGTTCTTAAAAATTGACCAAATTCGCCAAATTGACATGGCTCGTCTGAAAATAGGGTATCGCTTGCTTGATCATCACTTTCCCCTATGACAATTGCCATTTTGGGAGGTCAATCTCCAATCTTCAGAACAGATTGAATCAAAATGACATCCCGATTCCTCTTCTGCTTTGCAGAAAGCATGATCACTTGCTAATTCACCAACGATTTCAGGAGTGGAAGTGGATCAACACTCGCAACGCACAGCTCTTCAGCTTTCCCACCTACCCAGCTGGACTTCTGTTCATCATCTGCATCGGCCGCATCCGCCAGAGCTACCAAGCTAGAACCTCCCCGGCAAACGTTGGCACGTCAAAAAACGTGCCAGATTCTGCGGAAGAACAATGGGAAAACAAAGGTTTTGTTTTGTTGCCGATCCACAACATTCATGAAACATCATTCCATTCGGGGTGTCTTGAAATTCGAGCACTCCAAAACCATTGCTGTTCCCATCCAAATTGACCTATCTTGGTTGGGGGTCCCATTTTAAGAAACCCGCACACTACTCAACCGCGGCTGACGGTTAACCTAGTGAAAGTCAGATATCCTCATCATAATATGTTTTGAAACCCCAGAAAAAAGCTGCAGAAAAGTGACATCCAATACGAAAGCGTGAATATTTATTTTTCTTTTTTGAGGTGGTACTATTTATATGTATATATATATGATCAGCCAGATAATGAGTGGCAAAAAGCTTTGTATGACTTATGACTCCTGATTGTGGTTATTTATTTCACGATTTCTCACGAATCCTAGCGATACATCCACACGATGAATTCCATAGAAACAGAGCATGATCTTTTCTGCAGAGCATGATCTTTTCTGGACTTGTTCCATTGACTTTTCCCACCTGCCATGGTGAAAATCACCGCAAGGACATGAAATGGATTGAGTCGTTCTCCCAGAAAACACACCGAGAACAGCATGGTCCACCTCAGAGGACGGACAGGACGGCAGTGGATGGGCCAGCGAAATCCGAAGAAAACCACTTGAAAACGCTGGTAAACATCCCATTATTTGGGTTTATAACTCCAATATGGTTTATAGGTGATATATTTATAGTATTCATGGGGTTTATAAACCATTTTGTCTCGGCTTTCCCATGATTTAGATTTAATTATAGGGTTTCAACCATCCAATGTTACCCCATTATTTTGTTGGGGTTTCAACCATCCTTTTGGTGATGCAGGATTTCGCAACCATCCACAGTATGAAACACTGAGAAAATCCGGCTTAGCAATGAGTTAGCAATGGTGAATCATGTCGCATCATTGAATCATGATTGATAATACTGAAACATTGTTTTTTTTACTGGCGATAGATGATATGATACGGAGGTTTCCTGTAATGGGGGCACCCCTAGTTATCATCCATTTTAGATTGGGATTTTCCATTACAAACCATCCATTTTGGGGTATCCCCATTTTAGGAAACCCCCATATGTCCGGATAGATTGTAATGATGCCAGGAATCGTTTTTTCGAGTCTTGATCCCATCGGTTACAGTAGGGCAACAGAATTAATCCAGCTATAACTGGGGTTATAACACATTTATTAACTAAGGTGAAGCAGCAGTAATCTTGGATACCTCAGTTAATAAGTGTGTTGTAACCCCAAACTTGGTTTAATAACTAGCCACAAGTTTACTTACTGGTTTAATAACCCCAAATATGTGTTTTAACATCTAGCCACATGTTTAGGATACCCCTCCAAAAGCAAGTGGGACATGATACTCCTAAACTGCTGGCAAAGAAATAGACCCTTTCACATACCCCTCGGTGAGGGTACACCGAATGACTTCAATAATGGCTGGCAACCCCCCAAAAAGAAACCAAAAGTTGTGCTACAAAACGATGGTAGTTGACTATGATGTTTTGAAACATATGTTCCAGTCTTCAACTTTTGGGCTTTTATTTTTTGGTGTCTTTTAATTAAAAAAAAACAATCTCCAACTACACATGACATGATAATCCCCATGGTTGCTGGTGAAATCTCCGTGATCAATTTTAAAGATCGAAACCCCCATGGTTCAAAGCGTCATTTGTTCATCAAAATGATGCAACGCGTTATAATATATCCTATTAAATTTTAGTCCAAATGTGGAGATTAACAATGATAAACATATGTGGATTATGAAAATGTGGTAACCCGAATAAATCTGCCATTTGGGGATGGTTTATACCACCCCATCTATAATGATTTGGGGGTGGTTTATTATTGCGTTTAACATGGTTTACCTTATCAATCATGACAATCCGAGAAATATCATGGAATCATGAGTCCAATTTATGAGCTACCTGTATACAGTACTCTCTAAAAATTGTGGATCATCAAAAAGAATTGAATCTTATACATTTTGATACATTATAAATTTATACCATGATACCATCCATAGAATGTTGAAGTTTGGTGTCTCCACGTCCAGGCCACAAGTTGCTGGTGGTTGAGAACATGGAATTGGATGCCTCAAAACTGTCGGGATCTGGGGCCGCCACGGGACCAACAACCACACATTATGGAGTGTAAAACCATCAAAAATCATGGATTTGTTCGCCAACAAGAAATCCTGACGCGAATTCTGAAAACCAACAGAAATGGGTCATTTGACCAGCGAAAGGGAAATTTACTATGGTTTACTATGGTTTTTCATCAACACAGATGGGGAAATTCACCAACAATCATACGAAGACATACGGATACCATGCAAAAACAAAAGAACTGGATATGATATTATGGGATATTTATGGTATTTGTTTATGTGGATAACCATAATTAATGGATATTAATGGATATTAACTGTTCCCCCATTTATTATGGATATTTCTGGTCCCGCATGGCCCCCCAAAAAAAAAACATCCCCTTTACCGGTCGGACTAGCCATGAATGTGGCATGATTTTGGTTTGAGATGTCCTGCGCTCAAATGACAGGGATATTGAGAAAGGCACCTATTTGAAGGGCCAGCGCCTCTGGTAAGTGTCTAATACGGATGGTTAACACGCTTCCGATTCTGAGGGGTTTCCAATTTCTAAGTGTGGTGAACTGGACAGTTAAGTCTTACTGATGCTTAGTAGGGAATTTTCGGGAATGATCCACAATAACTATCAATAATCATCCCATTCCCCCATTCCCATCCATTCCCTACGTTTGGCACCAGTAAGTAAGTTGTCAGCTAAAACATGTGAGAATTTTCTGGGCAATTCGCAAGGTCGCGGTGAGTTCACCGTTTCGATTGGAGCAAAGTCATTGTTGGTTTTTACCCACGGAAAGCCCGTAGCATCCCTTCACCGCCCTGTGTGCAACTTGCCGGTTGGGAAATTCCAGCATCCGTGGCGCATGATAATACATGTGGGGACTGGTCAAACCCTATTTTTCCATATGTTTGGGGGATAAAGATCCGTTTGCCAACTGTTTGGGTCCAGGGCACCCTGGTTTTGATTCGCATTTGCATATCTACGTGTATATGTAATATACATATATTCGTGTATATACATATACAATTATATATAATTATATATGTGTATGTATAATATACATAGAAAGAACAAGACCACCACCATCATTGTGGGCCATGGTCATTCCCACACCATTCATGGGATGACCGGGACTTCCCCAGGCAAGGGTTCAACCAACCAACAAAAGGCGACATCCATTGTCAGAGGTGACCCCACCAACCCCACTAAAAGTGCCCCCCACCAAACAATAGATTGCCAGTAAAGCCTTAGAATCGTGGTTGTTGCCTGCGAAAAAGCCCGAAACATTGAAGTTCGGAGTAATACATTTTAGCACCGAATCCATTGCCCATTCTAAGGTCAACTATCTATACGTTCTATCTACCTACCTACCTACCTACCTACCTATCTTGTAATCTAATTAATCTATCAACCGATCAGTCAACCAATGTATCTATCTATCTATCTATCTATTTATTTATCTATCTATCTACCTACCTACCTACCTGTCTCTCTTTCTATCTATGTATATATTTATTTATCGATCTATCGATCTATCTTTTTATTTATTGATCCATCTATTTTTATTTCTATCTAATCTATCCTATCTATCCTATCTACCTATCTACCTATCTAGCTTTCTAGCTATCTAGCTATCTAGCTATCTAGCTATCTAGCTATCTAGCTATCTATCTATCTATCTACCTATCTATCTATCTATCTATCTATCTATCTATCTATACATCCCATGTATCCCATCTATCCAAGCCATCCCGTCATCTATCCCGTCTATCCAATCTTTTCTATTTTTATCTATCCTATCTACTATCTATCTATCTGTCTGTCTTTCTACCTGCCTATCTGCCTGTCTGTCTGTCTATCTATCTATCTATCTATCTGTCTGTCTGTCTGTCTTTCAATCAATCGATCTACCTGGAAATGTTTTTCGGGGAGGGCAAATTTACAAGACATGGATTCAGAAACTGGTAAAAGCCACGGCTACCCGGCGACCAGTTTGGGCGAACGACCGCATCTCTACGGGGGCATGCAGCGCGCTGGTCGCAGGCGAGAACTGGTCTATTTTTGGCTTTGGATAATTTGGGGTCATCCCCATTTTAGGTAATCCCCATGCTGGTGGGTTCAGAAACAAATTCCCAGCTCATGGATTCTGCTAATCCGAAAAGATTGGATAAAACATTCCCCGGCCCGACTATAATAATCAACCAACACAAGTGTCGAACGCAGCAAATGCTCACAGTTGTGTCCATTGGCCACCAGTCGACTGCAGCAACACGTTGCACTTAATTAGCCGACAAGCTTGCGTTTGATTATGCGGCATCAGGCGAGAGAATTGTCACGAGTTGCTCCACCCATGCTGATGATATATCCATTTTGCCTTGCTATTTTCTTGTATATATGATCTATATTATTCAAGTATACGTATACATACGTATACACTAATCTCCACGAAATCCTTGTGTCTGATGGTTCTATAAAGCTCTACTAAGCTATGTTCTGCTATACGTTTGACTTTCCTCATGGCTGTGCTGCCATGATTCGATTCCTCAACAAGTTAAGTCTTGCCCTGGCACCACGGAGGTATAGTCCAGGGACAAGTTGAAGAGATAATTGGCTGCAAGCCATGCCGGGCCCACCACAAGAGCCATGGCACCTGCAAAATCCATGGAAGGAATACTTGGGGGGGCAGCTGGTGATATTTATACATGTATACAACTGTAACTATGGTGAAATGGGATACCACGCGTCGACATGTCAAAAATCACCCCGAAATCAAAAAAACACAATATAAATATTTGCCATTGTGGCATGTCATTTTGCCATGTCGACGGGCGCACTTACGTCGTTTTAGCATGTTGACGGGCACAATTGCGTCGTTTGGGCATGTCGACGGGCACATTTACGTCGTTTTGGCATGTCGACGGGCGCATTTACTATTTTACACTTTACTATTCTGTCAATGGGCGCACTTACGTCGTTTTGGCATGTCGACTGGCACAATTACGTCGTTTTTGCATGATGGTGATCATGATGATGATCATGATGATGGTGATGATGATGATGATCATGATGATCATGATGATCATGATGATCATGATGATGGTGGTGAACGTGAAGATGATGATGATGATGATGATAATGATGATGATGATGATGAAATGATGAAATGATGAAATGATGAAATGATGAAATGATGAAATGATGAAATGATGAAATGATGAAATGATGAAATGATGAAATGATGATGATGATGATACTGATGATACTGATGATGATGATGATGGCGATGATGATGATGGTGATGGTGATGGTGATGGTGATGGTGGTGATGATGATGGTGATGATTATGATGATGATGATGATGATGATGATGATGATGCTGATGCTGCTGATGATGATGATGATGATGATGACGATAGTGATGATGGTGATAGTGATGATGATGGTGATGATGATAATGATGGTAAAGATGATGATGATGATGATGATGATGATGATGATGATGATGATGATGATGATGATGCTGATGCTGCTGATGATGATGATGATGACGATAGTGATGATGGTGATGATGATGATGATGATGATGATGATGACGATTTTGGAGTCACAGGCGAGATGACGTTGGAGCCACAAGCAAGCAGGAGTCACAAGCGAGACATTGCCCAGTAAAATGCCAGATATTTTGTCAGAAATAATGCCGTACGATAGAATTTCAGGGAGGCGATGTGGAGCAAGAATGCAACATATAAGCTTTGCGAAAAAATACAAGTAGAACCCGCGCGAGGCGGGTGGCGGAAGTTTCCGGGTTCAAAGGACTGTGACGCTATAGGACGTTGTTTTGGCATTTCGACGGACACAAATTCTTCGCATGTTGACGGACTGCATCATGTTGGCACATCGACGGATACTCTTTTGGCATGTTGACGGGGACAAACTTGTTTGGCATATCGACGGGAACAACCCTTTTGGCATGTTGACGGAGACAATCTTGTTTGGCATATTGACGGGAACAACCGTTTTGGCATGCCGACGGTCGTTGTGGCATGTTGACGCGTGGTATCCCTCTGTATAGGGGCCCCCGAATAGATGGCACAAACGGTACAAGCACTAAGATGGCATCAATGAAATTTCAACCTCATATGTTGGTTCAGTGTGTGCCATCTATCGGGTCACGACAAAATGCAAAAATCTTCTATTTGTAGGGATTTGCACAAGCCATCTTAAGGCACTATATATATATATTATTATCCCCTGAATATGGTGTGCCATCTTTGCAACCTAGAAATCTCTATACTTGTTAAACAGGCCAAGTATACAAGTATCCCGTCGGGTATGCCATCTATAAACCCCTAAATCCTGTATATCCCATTTTCGCTGTTTTTTGAGCGTAGATGGCGGTTTGATGTTTTTTTACATATGCCAACTATGCGGGGGTCCCTATAACTATGGTGAAAAAGGCCGCATAAGTTGGGATACCACCCCCAGAACTATGGCTATATATCCACTTAAAACTGGAACTGCACTTTGCGGGCCTCATAATCCGACTGAGGCAGCTGGAAACTTGGTCGTAAACATCAAAATGGGTGAGTTGCATCAACAGATAGAAGTACTCCACATGGTGAAATTGAGATAAACTGGTAATATGTTTCAATGCGATAAATTGAGGTAGCTCGTATTTTCCATGAGACAAATGCTATTTTTTGAATGAGATCACTGGCAATATCTGGCGGAGTTCTTATACTTCGCTAACCTAAAAACCTAAAAATGGCTGAAATGAGGCGAATTCCCTTTTTTTTGCTCACCATCATTCCAGATATGATAGCTATTATATTGAAAATCCCTGAAACCGTTGTTAACCATTGTCCCGCCAGCCCTGGGGTTCTCC
>Ga0126342_10012897_pt1 | contig 14861 bp, 13 predicted proteins | sample Cyp1metagenome_FD_92528 | JGI IMG/M metagenome (GOLD analysis project Ga0126342, IMG submission 92528) | Coral microbial communities from Lord Howe Island, Old Settlement Bay, Australia - Cyphastrea 1 metagenome | ecosystem: Host-associated > Invertebrates > Cnidaria > Coral ... | reverse complement strand
GAGAAGAGATGAGACATGGTGGTCACAATTGAAAAGGGGTGAGGCAAAGTGACGACGAATTCACAGAACAGAGTTGAGAAGCTGTGAGGGTCCGCTGCATCTCCTATGGGCAAACCTTGTCTTTGGATCCTATAGCGTTACACTTCTTAAACCTGAAAACTTCCGCCACCCGCCTTGCGCGGGTTCTACTTGTATATAGCTTTCATTTTTCATATATTGTATATTATTATGTATATGCTTTTGTATTTTGTGTTTTTATATATTGCACATGTTTTTTCAATATGTGGTTTTTGTTACATATGATATTAAGATATTGTATCATATTATATTTTTTTGAGTGATGTTGTTGTTGGAATTGTTTTCACGTAATTCCATCTACTCTCCATTTCTTCTACGTGTTTTTTGAACCACACTTGTTCCGCAAGTTCCGTGTGGTTGCCATGGCTGAAGCGAACAAACGAAGTCAGGTATGTCAGACTTTCAGGTTGGGTAACGTAGGGATTTTCATGATAAATGCTAATTTTTCTTAGAAGGGGAGATTCCCTCTGAACCAACCAGGTTCATTAGATAGATGGATGGATTGATAGATAAACGCAATAGGAATATCCCCTGGCACTACGATCCCAAAACGTCAACCAGCAGTGAGCGGCACGCCGCTCAGGTGGAAATTCGCTTGATTTGTTGGACCGTTCACGACTTGCAGATGAGGATGTGCAACCTAGCAGCCATAGAATTGGGCCCCTGCGGTGGATTGGTATGGAGTGATCCAAAAATACGGATTTACCCCCAGATGTGGCAATTTATGCATTATCATAGGGGACATGTTATTTTGATGTATATGTTCATGTATATTTTATTGATTTGGTGGAAGTCAACACACATACATTTGACTTCGTGTATGGGTCACGTTGCCACTCTGTCGAAACGAGCCACGAACCACGAGACCCGGTAAAATGGGAGCATTTTGCACCAGGGTGTTTGTTCGCTTTTCCTTTAGTAAACCATTCCTAATTAATGCGGGATTATATTAGTGGCTGAATTCTATGGTTTATGGTAGATGTAACTATAGTGGGGTTTTTAACGGATTATATACCAACAAACATAATTGGGGGGCACCATCCTTTACGTTAACAGTGGATTATGTATTACCCATAGTACCTAGGGAAACCTAGCAACCAACTAGCAGAATGATATGTCGGATATGTTTTTACTGGTTTATCCTACTTTAGACCCATCCACTGATGATTTCACCTATTTGAAGTTCTTCAATTTTGACCCATAGCATTCCTGTGTTTAGATTGGAGGATCTGGCAGCCAACAACTTGAGCAGTGGCAAAGCCCGCTTCTGCTGGGATCTATTGGGGTGAAATTTTATACATTTTTTTACTATTGCGGGCACAAGCATCAATGGATAACGGAAAAAACATTCCAAGATGCCCTTCGACCATCTTTGACCATCTTTGACCAATCAATATTTGTTTGATGATCTTGATATCCATTGCAGACCAATTCGCATTGTTTCTGCCGGGATGTGTAGGGATGTTCTCTCCGTGTAAAGTCTCGACAGTGCTGCAGGCATTGATGACTACGGCGACCAGCGTGAAAACGTGAGCATCAGAGCGCGATGCTCCATCGACTGCAGAACCTACAATGGACCTCAGCCCAGAAGCCAGGTTGTGAATAGCCAAGAGTGTCAATTTTTTCTTGTTTTCAGTGACGTCCCATGTGAAATCCACTTGGGAAGGTTCTGATTCCAGGGTATTCCAGGTCATTTGCTTCCTGGAGCTTCAGAAAATGGATTCAAGACGGGTGAAACAGTAAGATCTCCTACGATATCCGGTATGAGGCAACAAACCCATGTGTTTATCCTGTTTGAAGATTCCATTGTCCAATTAGAGTTTGTTTGAATTAATGATTTTTAATATGGTTTAATTGGTTTTACACTGGCTAACCTGGGTGGTTCATGGTTCAACCAGGAATTCCTCAAGGACCTACGAAATCCTTCATGATTTTCTTCTGTGTCATCGCGTTTGAATCAGGCATCATCCAACCAAACTAGCCACATGCCTTATTCACAAACAAGGAGAGAGGATAGAGAGGCTGAGGCTGTTTACCACTGTAGTTTATTCAATGCATATAGTTGCTAGCATCCAGTATCTGCAAGACACTATCATTTGTCTGTCCGTTTGGATCCAGTGGTTGTTCTACCGATCTATAGTGCGGCGTCCACAGTTCCGCTGCCGCTGAGGAGAGCAAGAAACGGATCAGCACGATTGTTGCGTGGGCGATGGCGAATTCAACTGGCGCTTTGTCTTCTCGCGAGTACAGGTCACCAAAGGTGTGCCCATCGACTGCTTTTTGCATCTCAGTGTTTGGGACTCTCGGCGATGGCGATTTCGCTTGTCAGATTTGTTAGTTTGGTGAGATCATATTGTGCTTTTTGGGTATTGGGTCGCTACGACGCAGTGGTTTCCAGTGCGCCACACTGTTGTTGTCATCCGTTGTGGCTGTTGCTGCAGCAGAGGGTACTATAGTGGGCTCTGGACTTAGCATGACTTAGCTATCTCGCCAATTTTGGAGTCGTAGCACCTCATCACGTAACGGGGAGCATTGAAAGTCGTGGGCGCCATGGCGGTGCAACATCCCAGGAGTATTTTGCACTAGCGCGGCCCAACATGCATCTGAACCGCAAGAGGGGTGAGGTTGACCTGATTCGTTGGCAACTTGTGGGTCCAAAAGATTGGACAGCCATGAAAGTCATACAATCCTTGCTGTTTTCATGCTGGGTTGCTTTTCTATCTTCTTGACCCAACAGATGTTAACAGATGTGAGCAATTGGATTGAAAATGATGGAAATATGGTTTGCACCACACAACTGAAGGACCTGTTGCAGCCTAAGTCAAGACAATGGTTTCCTGTACGTTGTTTTTCGCAACGGAACTAATCCATTAATTCTTGGACTTAAATCATGTTATTTCATATTATTTCATCTTACTTCCGTATTTTGGATGAATCTTCCTGAGGGTGAGGGTCCCCAGAGTCCCCAATGCGTTGTTTCAACGCGAGGTTGTGTGAGAGCTTGGTGGAGCTAAAGAGCTATGTCAAGAAGGTCTCAGAAGAACCCTGGCAATACAGTTGGTTTGTAGGTTTAGACTAGACGATCAGTTGGAGGATGGACATGTGTGCATATGAGTGATATGTGGATGTTGTTGTAAAATTTATTTTGGGGGTTCCTGGGCAATTTGGGGATAGAGATAGTTGAGGAACCCGGAACAAGATAGTAGATGTTGATAGATTTCGGTGTTGTACCAATTCCTGAGGACGGACAGAAGCCACCAAAAGGTCCGATTGATGCACACAACCCTTGGGGTTTCGCTGCACGCAAGTACTAAAGAGGGCATGATCAAGGTTGTGACATGATACATTCTAAGAGATGGGGTATACCCGAGGTAAGCCGTAAATCTGATTCTTTCTGCCAAGTCCCCAGAACTGGATTGATATAGCCAGATTTTGATGTTCCATTCCCACCACCTCATCTCAATTGATTAGTATTCTCCAGTATGAGTTTTTGATGATTCATGTATCTGCGTAAAGCTATCAATCAACCACCCCAACATATTTGTTGTAGTCTTCCCTTTTTTGGATCTGACGACCTGTACATGGTTTCACATCGTTTTGGATCTCCAGCCGATTTTCGTTTCGTGGCGCCCAGGAGCGGATGATGCTGGAGATGGAAGCTGACATGCCCTTGTCCAACGCACAGCTCTATGCGGAGATGAAGAAAGAAATGAAGGGAGCCGGAGGAGCAGTGGAGTAGGGGCTGTGTTGACATCCCATTGATGACTGGGGGATACTGCCTTTTAAATCCTTTTTACATTGGGGATATTTGGGGATTATCATAATGAAAAGGGTGTTTTTAGAGTTTTTTGGGATTTCAACCTTATTGATGTGTCCAAAGTAGTTTTGTTTTTTTCACACCACAATGATGGGATTGATCCCTAAAACTGTGGATTCTTAGATATTCTAACCATGAAAGGATAGCCATGAAACCATTGGGCCTCGCGGAAAAAAGACCAGCCAAAATGAGGTGATGTCAATCCACCAATTTGACATAGATAGGTGGGGGGATAGGGAGGTGGAATTTGCGATCGTGAAATCTCCCAAGATGAGGAAAGAGATTGTTGAGAGATGTGGGTCGCAACTGGCACGTCAGGCGTTCAAGAAAGAGGCGAGGGCGACGTTCTTTGGCCGCACACCGTCATGCTCGTTTTCTTGTCTTACCCTCTGGTAATTTAACATAGCTATTGAAAATGGTCATTTATAGTGGATTTTCCCATTAAACATGGTGATTTTCCATAGCTATGTTAGTTTACCAGAGGGTATCGTAGTCATCATCATCGTTGTTGCCAGCATCATCATGAAAGTCCCAAGCATCAACCCTGAAGGAGGTCACCCGCAGATGTCCTGCTTGCCTGTTCAGCCTCGGTTTTGTTGTCATCCACAGATGTACTGTTTGCTGACAGCCTTGTAGTAGTGACTTTGTAAATTCATGAACTGTTGAGTCTGAGAGATTTAAAAATATAAATATATATATATAATTATAATTAATTATATATATATATATGATTATATATGGATATATTATTATACATTATTATACTATCACCACCCCTTTAAGGCTACTTTTCGAGGGGAACCATACCAAAATGTAAGATACATTCTTGGGGACCCCCCTTACATGTAAAATTGGTCGCTGAACGTGCCACAGGTGTCGTTTTTGTCAGGAGGGTCTTCAAAATACCTTCAAAATGTATACATGTTCAAGGCCCTCAAAAACACCTTGACAAATGTGGCAAAAACATTTTGGGTACGCCCCCTTAAAACGCTGGTGATATTATACGATGATTTACCCAATTACGGAAGCCGCAGCTTAAAAAATCAGCTCCCGCCGCAGTTTGCGGCTCTTGGGTGACAGCCTCCGCGCCCTGAGAAAATCCGGGGATTTCTTGATGAAATCCAAACGTTGGAATCCGAGGTATCCATGTTTGCCCATTTTTGGTCATGATCAAACCCCCAAAAGTGGATCATTTGTGTCACTTAAATTCGTGTAGTGGGTCTAATCCAGCGATATCCTGGTACTGTCATTTTGTGACGATGACACTTCTGAGGAAGAAGAGGCTGTTGAAGAAGAAGAGGAAGAAGGCCGGCTGTGTTGGAAATCAGTGAGACTTGTGGACAATGGAGTTACAATTTATATTTGTTATCATATTAACTGTGAATAATTATTGATATTGATATTACCACTAGAATTTCATATTGGCATTAATATTGATATTAATAGTCATTGTGATCTTAATATCAATATGCGTATTTGATATTAAGATTAACATTGTTATCATTGTCATTATTAATCATCATGATATCGAATTTGAATAGCAAGAAAAACAGATGCTCAAGAAAAAAGTCGTGTCAAAAGACTAAAAATATGCATCACCAACAAAATCGTGAGTTCAATCAGCGATGGAATTTAGTTGGTGATCTTGGGAAATCAGGAAGGCTGGTGATATCATCAACCATCTAACCATCATGGGGTACTTCACCAGCACAGACTAACAAAATCGGGAAACAAGTGGAATCACGGGATACATCACCAGCACTGTGTGTGTGTTTTTGCGTGTGTATGCAATGAAAAGTATTTGTCGGACTCTACGACCTCCGAACAGGCCCTTGAGATGTAGCTAGAATTACTTAGATATTCCCAGTGTTTCGGGGTATTTGGACTAACCGTGAGCCTTTTGGATCCACACGTTGGCCCCAACATCCCCGAGGTGGGGGCGAAGAAGGAGAAGTGGCACCTGGAGCTGGAGTGGAGGAGAAGACCATTCCACCTGCAGCGTACATGAGCCTTTGACTCCACTGGCTTCAGTGGCTTTAACAAACCGGAGATGTCCGGATATATCAGTTAGGAAGCGACTTTAGCTGGATTATAATTCATGATAATAATGAATTACAAAAATTCAAGTTGTCTTTGTATCTATCTAACATATTGCATTTGAATTGACTTTGGCCCGCTTCTATTGTTCGATGCATGTTCGATATCAGAAAGCTACCAAGCTACCTATCCATCTGGAATGTATGCCCGGAGTGGGCTTACAATGGTTTTATAACGAAATGATGAAGTCTATGTGTACTACATGTTTTGACTTGATGCACATACTTTGATAGATACACAACATATAAATCATATTAAATCATATGAAATTTACATAGATTCTCCAATTGGTTGCTCTTTCCCATCCCATCTTCTTCAAAGCTCAGGAAGATTGTGTTGCAAGTGCTCATGCAAACAGAAGCTTGGCACTCGACTCCCCTTGGTCAACTCTTTTGTTGTTACATCATAGTCGCATCATGGGAAATCCCTACTTTGGTTCATTCAGTCACCTTGAAGATCCTATTTTGCTTGATCAAGCTTTTTCCGGTTGATTATATATATATATAATTGTTGATGGAATCCACGTATTTTGGCTGCCCAACTCCCAGTTTGTGCAGGCGGGTTTGTGTGAAAGTGGGGGGAACATACTTCCAAATGGTTGTTTGAAATTGATCATTGACCAGAGAATCTGGAGGTACCCTATCGTCAGAATAGCCCATATTTTTTCGTAAAATCCGCCCCCAGGAAGCCTCCAGTGAGAATGGCAAGGTGGGCATCGCCCGCACCGAACCCAACCGCAACCCGGCCGCAGCGGGCCATGTGCGGCTCGATTCCCAGGGCCGAGGAGGTAGATGAGCAGTCCGATGCTCAAAAAATATCCTGCGGCGTTCAGCTTTCATCTGGATTTTATACAGATTATAGAGTATCAAGGACCCATTGCAATATATTGCAATGTATTGCAATATTACCAGCTCAGCTTTATTGTTTGGGCTTTAATTTGAAAACAGCAATTTATGTCGGTCCCCAATTTTTTTCAACATGTGGACGTCGCCTGACGTGAGGTAATCCGTCGTTGCCTTATCCCAAAACTGGACGGGATTGGCGCTACTCGATGCCCACTGCAACTTGAATCAGCGCTCAAAAGAAGTGGATGGGGTGTGAACTTCCCATGCCATGGGGAAAATGACATTGCAAAATCACTGTGTTCAGTAAATAATTTCTAATATATGTGTATATATATATATACACATCATGTCATCATACTATCATTAAGTATACAGTATAATATATATATATATATATAATTATATAAATACGTAGGTGTATATATATATTATATCATTATATAATGTGTAGCTATCTATCTCTATATATATATGCATAAATCTTTATACATATATGTAGATTCAGAAGATACAGAACGGTCATTTCTGGCACATTCGCAGAGGCAGCGAATGTGGTGGAGAAGGTCTTGGATGTGTTGAGTCCATCGAAGAGGGGACCACTGATGACCATCATTCTATTGATGCTTGGTGCTCCATGAATTTTGGAAAATGCACCAGTCAAGGGTGGTTTTCATAGTGACTTAATGGCGATTAATGGTGGTTTAATAGTGACTCAATGGGGATTAATGGTGACTTAATGGTGGTTTAATAGTGACTTAATGGGTTTTGATGGTGACTTAATGGGGATTAATGGTGGCTTAATGGGGATTAATGGTGGTTTGGAACATGAATTTTATTTTCCCATATACTGGGAATAATAATCCCATGTGACTTTCATATTTTTCAGAGGGGTTGAAACCACCAACCAGATGTGGGATTTAATGGATTATTAGTGGATGATCAATGGATGATTAATGGATGATAACTGACGTTCTTGCGGTTGTTGGTCATATGATAAGTGGAATAAGAATGAGTAAGGGCATCGATGGTTGTCCGTTAAAGCCCCAATGGCTCATTCCTGGTTGGGTTCCACCGAAAGGATTAACCACTGCGGTTGAAGATAGCACTTATCTTGAACCATATTGAGAGTTGATAACCCCGCATTAACAATGAGTTTGGGCCCCGCTCTGAGGAGATATTTGAAGTAAACTCAAGATATTTGGAAATGCAAGGTATACCAAGTATGCCTCATTGGCTGGGAAGGTTATCACGCGACATTTTGAAGGCATCTTGAGCTTCAAACTCAAAATTCAAAGATGAAAGCAAGAAATCCATGACACGAGTACCAGCACACAGATCACTAGCTGTGGTGATTTCCGCATCTAGTCTTGCCCTTTGCATCCTTGTATAAATCATAAATATATATATATATAAATCATAGAACTAAGGATTATCATATTCATCATTATCTCCAACGTGCCCTTCGACGCAGACTTGCAGTGTGTGCCTTGCCCGTCTCAGGAGCTGGCTGGGCTAGTTCCAACCAATGAAATGCCAACTAATTATTTGGAACCAGCAATGCAATTCAAACGTACCTGAGTTTGCTAACAATTACTATACAACGTGATGTGGATTCCCTTGATATATGTTGATATATTGTTTTATTTTGTTCTTTGCAGCCATGATCCTCTCTTTACTCTTTCCTTATTTTTCTGAGACAATTCGATCAGCATGGCTCTCGCCTTTGTCTCCTGCACGGCAATATGATTTTGACGCCGTGAGCACTGTGAGCACATACTAATAAGATGTTGACAGAGAACCTAACCATAGTTGACAGTTGTCGACAGAGTGGCTTAAGCACCAAGCCGTTGCTTTGATCACGGTATAGACCAGGTTCCGTGATAGCCCATGATATCATCATCATATCCCCATGAAATGTTTGGTCTTGCTACTCCGAATCCCCCAGTCTTGAGGACAACCCAAGTGATAAACAACAGTTTTGTGCGTCTTGTTGCATGTACAATGTAACCAAATTATGTGCCAACTATTGCTGTCCCTGTCAGCCAACCGCTAAAACCAATGCATGACAGTCTGACCATCAGGTCTATCGAACCAATATGGGACCCTCTTGTTGCTAGTAAATATTCAATTGTTGATGATGTTTCCCTGCTTTTGTTTGCAACATCCCAGAGCTATTTCTTATAGCAGTGGTCACAAAATGTGACTGAAACAACCCCAGTTTTGTTCGTTGAATCTGCATGTTTGATGATGGTAAAATCGTCACGGGGAAACTGAGGTGACCACAGTCAAAGCGAGCTGCTATGACGAGTCAACCTGCTTCACCTGCAACTGCTGTGGCCCCTTTGGCCGCAGATCATCTGATGGCTTTGGAGAATGGAATGCTCCAGAGCTACAGACCTAATATGGTTATATGATGTTATATGATATTTGGAGGTTTCCTAAAATACCGTACCCCCAAATCATCCAGTTTAATGGGATTTTCCCTTATAAACCATCAATTTTGGGTATCACCATTTCTGGAAACCCCATATGGTAATATGGTAATACGGTAGACAATGGCCTTTGCGACCAGCTGTAGTCTCTTCTTTTTTTGGGCGATGATCTAATTTCACATGTGTGCTGTTGTTGTGAAATCTGGACACGAAAACGGAAACTCCGAGTTCACAAGTTTCAGGTCGAATCACAGACGAAATGACGGATGCAAAGAAGTCTCCCAGCAGCAGCTTGAGTCATGGCTCCAGGACTTAGGGGTTTCCATATTCATCGGGGTACCCTGGGTACCCTACTAGCTGGATGGTAGCTGGATGGTTGGAACTTCCACATATACCATCCCTGCGGGCCTCGTCGGCTAATCTGAAATCTCACCCCAAGAAAAGGGTGATATTCAATGGTGTTCTCATCCCAATACAGTATGGGTGTTTCTCTAAATCGAGATACCCCAAAAGCGTTGGTTTACCCACTAGGAATGATGAATTCATAATGGTTTTTGGAATTGCTGTGGAAGATCGTCACTAGGGGCCCCGTCAAGGCAAAAACTCTGCAAGTGGCGATTTCTTTTCCTTAGTCGCAGTGTGGACGAGGTGCCTAATAGGTTTTGTCATGGGCGAAAGTGGGGGGATGGGTCGATGGGTCAAAATCAATACATGGGGTATCCGCCCAAAGGGCCTAAGGGGATGTTTACAGTAGATACATATAGAAAAATGGGGATGGGTCAAAACCCTATCCCCCTGGTGAACATCAAAATAGCTGGTAAATGGATGTTCATCCCCCTAAAAATGGTATTAATAGGTATTGATCCATACCCAAATGACTGTAGATGAAAGTAGACGAATAGCGGAAATGTAAGTTCTTTGAGCCCTAATTTTCACGTGTGCCTTTGTGAGAAATAGAAAAAAGATTTTGTGGATGAAACCAGCAAAGGTTGGCTAAGCAGCCAACAAGATGAGGGGTGGTTGAGTAAGGTTAGTAGGTATGGCAGTATAATGAGGTCTAAGATGACCACTCGTTCGGAATCCCAATGGCAAAATGTTTTCCCTAGGATTGTTTTCCTGAGCAATATCCTCTGCAGTCGGAGATGACATGACTGTTCAGTCTGGAAATGGCTGGTGATACGGAAATCTATGGATGCGGAAAGCAAGTTCTTTGTTTGAAATGCCTCCCAAAATCTCCCAAACGTATGGGTCAAAAATTATTGTACCTGGAACAAAATAACGAAATGGTTTTCTCGTTTTCAACGAAACATGACTAGTCAATATGTGGTTTTTCTGTGTCGTTTGAAATGAGACTTACCCAACCAACAAAATTGTGTCAGTACAAATTCTTGGGTACACCGTATCCAAGTCATGGTTTGAGGATGGAACTTCATGTTTCTCAAAATTGGGTACCCTCTGGTGAACATACAAAAAGCTATTGAAAATGGCCATAGAAATAGTGGATGGCCCCATTAAAAATGGTGATTTTCCATTGCTATGTTAGTTCACCAGAGGGTACCCCAAAATCTTATGGATGATAAAACCATTTCACCCATTAAGATTTTGCATTTCTGGGCGTGCATACTCTCATTTCCGCACAACCCCAAGAATCATTTGTTGGTGAAATATCCTACCAATTATCTCCAATAAACCATCTGTGTAATATGTTTGATCTTATATCCACTAGTTTGGCGATAAAAACTAAACAGCCCATTTCCGAATAAAAACCAATATGTATTCCAGTGTAATAATGCAAATAGGTTATCATTTCAGCTTTATTTGTATTTACAATTAGATACATACCTTCCATATCCCCATGATCAGTTGTTGATCAGACGGTTGGTTTTCGCATGTTTCCCCCCCAGTTGCGACGGCAGGTTTGTGCGCCACTCTCTGATTGTTCGAAGCCCAGGTTCCAACAATAACTTGACCCAAAGCCACCTTTAAGAAGTGGCAATATAGAATGACAAGAGCCATTGAAAAGAAGTGCTTGAAAATATATTATTTGAATGATATACCAATCTGATTACCATCAAATATCCTGAATTTGCTGATTCCCGCAATGTCTCAAAGCAAATCTTCTCCCGGTGAACTAGAATCAACCGCGACGTCATTGGGAGGATGGCTAGTATGGGCAATATTCCCAAATGGACGAACTTTTCAGGCTGATGTATTGGTAGAAATCAGCCACATACATACATACATTACATTACATTACATTACATCACATCACATCACATCACATCACATCACATCACATCACATACATACATACATAATCTTACATACACACGTTGCTACGTTGCTACGTTGCATACACTACATTACTACATTATATGCATGCTGCATGCATACACAGACACATACGTACGTACGTACGTACTTGCTACGTTGCATACACTACATTACTACATTATATGCATGCTGCATGCATACATAGACACGTACGTACGTACGTACGTACGTACGAACGCACACACAAACATACAAACATACAAATATACAAGCATACAAACATACAAACATACATTCATTCTTATATACATACATTACTACATTACTACATTACTACATTACTACATTACTACATTACTACATTACTGCATTACTGCATTACTGCATTACTACATTACATGCATTCATGCATGCATACATACATACATACGTACACTACATACATTTCATTCCATGCATTACATACATAAATTACATTTCATTACCATGTATATTACATTACATTACTTACATATTAGGGTGTAGCGCTACCACGTTTTTGGAGGGCCTCTTTAGAGCCTACATCTCACTTTGTGCAATCTTAATTTTTCACTGTGTGTTACCTTTAAAAAAAAAAGACCAGTTGATACAAGCTGTACTTATACCAAGCCACCTCTCAGTATACCTGCTGAATAGGTCAGGATCAAACCTCGTTCTATACGTAACTCACTCGTTCGTTCTATACGTCCGGATCGCCGTGGAAAGCATTAATATACCAACAAACATACACACATTTATTCATACATATATATATATGTATGTATGAATATATATATATGTATACACACATTGTTTGAGCCAGATATATTTACATATACACATCCCCATTATTGAATAAATTATCCAATTGGCCATATATGTCTATATGCATCCCCATTGTTGATGCTTAAAGTGTCACAATTATATTATAGGCAGTATTGATACTATAATAGCATTATTGATAATTATTATATACATCCCCTTATATGTGTATTTACATATATGTACAATATATTGATATATGTTATTGATATATTTATATAATATAGATATATCATTTTGATGGTTAAAGAATCGCCAAATTGTTGGTGGTTTCAGCCCCAATTCCCCCAGGACTTCACCCTGATGAATTTTTCGAGGTAACATGGCCAGTGGCGCCACCTGCTCTGCGGATGCCAATGGACGCTCGGCGATGGACGAACCATCATGGGATTTTGTGTCCGTGTGTCTGAAAATTGGGGGGGTACCCCCTAAATGATCTAAATGCCCAAATGTGTTTTGTTAACATTGTTTTTTGGGAAGGTGATGATAGTCTATTGGGTAAACTGGGGCGTTCTATTTTCAGATCAACCCTTAAATTTCCAGGTCTGGGAGCCAGAGGCCAATTTCAATCCAGTGCTAGTCTGCTCAGATTTTTTGAGCACCTATTCAATGGGAGTAAATTTGATCCATGCCTTTGTGTATTCAGTTTCCATTTGCTGTTGGGTTGACCAATTGGGAATGATGGATCCCCAAACTTGCCAACTAGCCTACAGAACTTGCATGTCGGAGACACTTCTACCTCTTCATCCACCAAGTACTGCTTTTCAGTGTTCTCTCCCATCCAGCGCAGTGTTACAGGCATGATCCCACATGGCCCAGTTTCCATTCCTTGCTTGCAGGAAATGAGATTACCAGCTGTGCCAGCCCTTACGCTGCATGCCCGGAACCTCAGCTGTGGCCAGCGTCCAACGTCAAACTGCGGATGCTGTGCATTTTCTCAACTATGTTTCAGTATGTTTCAGAAACCAGTTACTACCATGTTAATTATGTTATCTTGGATTCGGGCAATTTTGAAGAAATTTGACCCAATGCCCACTTTAACCATTCGACAACCATGCAACCATGGCACGGGGCCCAAGCCCCAAATGCCAAGCCAATGCTACTAGACCTGTGGTCAAAATTTCTCATGCGTGCCTTGGTCAAAACATTTCAGGGGATCCTCATCAATCAAAGAAAAGGAAATTATATACCCATTGTATCCCAATCTGAAGGAATCCCTAATGAGGACTATGGCACATCTGGAAATTGGCACATCATGTTAGAAGGATTGGCATTGGCGTCCTAGTGTGGAAAAACCTGGGATTTTCGGTGGTATTTGTCAGGTGTGGCAATGCCTGGACGTACCCAAAGCTTTCCCTGCTAAGTCATCGACCTCTGTGTGTGTGTGGTTGTGGTTGTGGTTGTTTGTGTTGAGGGATTTTTTTCACAACTCATTCGTGGTTTATTGCGCCAGAATGAGGGACTTGAACAAAAAAGAGACAAGTATCAACAGAACAGCAAACAGGCAATTACTGGAAGTCCCTTCCTGTCCCTGTCCTTGTTCCCTTCAAAAAGAATGTGCTCTAAAAGGATTCTCGGCTCCGAAACGGGATCTACCGTGTGTGATCTGAGGTAGCTTCATCCCAACAACTGTCTCAAGGTAGAAGCGCGCACCGGAAATCCGCTGGGGGGTGCAAGGGTACCCCGGCGCCAGGTGGTCAAAATTCTGGGAGCCGACAATCGATGTGAAATCGATGTGAAATCTGGTTGATGGTTGCAGATGTTGCAAGTATTTCTCTATTTCCATTCAATGAACTCCAGCTGTTGATGTTGGCGCCCAAGTTTTGAGCCACACCTTTCCATGCTCACCAGCAGGGTCGGATGGTGCGCAGCCAGGTGGATATAGTCATAGTCCATTTAGACAAATGACAGCGACCTTCTCGGCCAAAATAATAAAATAGACATAGATGATTGCGAATGGTATATACCCCACAAAATGTCTTTTTAACAGAGAAACTGATGATCAACCTGTGGATGGAATGAGGTGTGCTAATTTCAGACAAAGACACATAGATGTTGATGATGATGATGATGATGATCATGATGATGATGGTGATGATGACGATGACGATGACGATGACGATGATCATGATGATGATGATGATGATGATGATGACGATGATGACGATGACGACGATGACGACGATGGTGGTGATGGTGATGGTGATGATGATGATGATGATGATGGTGATGATGATGATGATGCTTATGCTTCATGAATTAGCTTAATGATGTCGCTTAATGATATCGCTTAATGATATAGCTTCATGATATAGCTTAATTAGCTTCAATATATAGCTTACTGATATAGTTTACTGATATAGCTTAAAGATATAGCTTAATGATATAGCTTTCTGATATAGCTCAATGATATAGCTGAACGATATAGCTTGCTGATATAGTTTAATGATATAGCTTAATGATATAGCTTCATGATGT
>Ga0126342_10012896_pt1 | contig 14861 bp, 10 predicted proteins | sample Cyp1metagenome_FD_92528 | JGI IMG/M metagenome (GOLD analysis project Ga0126342, IMG submission 92528) | Coral microbial communities from Lord Howe Island, Old Settlement Bay, Australia - Cyphastrea 1 metagenome | ecosystem: Host-associated > Invertebrates > Cnidaria > Coral ... | reverse complement strand
TAATATGATACAATATAATATAGTATAATATGATATAATATAATATAATATAACATAATATAATATAATATGATATAATATAATATGATATGATATAATATAATATGATATAATATAAAATAATATGATATAATATAATATAATATGATATAATATAATATAATATAATATGATATGATATAATATAATATGATATAATATAATATATATATATATATAATATGATATGATATGATATAATATAATAAAATATAATATAATATAATATAGTATAATATAATATATACAGTACACATCAAAAAATGGGGTTGATATTCTGGACATTAGCCGTCACTTCTAGCTGTGTCATTTCGCGATTTGCACCTGCACCACCGAAGGAGAGACTGCAGCCTGGCCAATGGCAGGGGAACATGAATTTCCAGTTGGACATGGCTTTTTTTTGGATAATCCATCTTGCTTTTTAGTGGGTGCCAAAGTGAAAAGCGATGCCATCATGAAGATATTAAGAAAGTGATTAAAGACATTGAACAATACACTTGAACCTATTGTTTGGGATCGGAGGGTATCACCTCAAGCTGCGGCTCAAATTGTGGAAGTGATTTTCTCAGGGGCTGCAACTTGTACGGCTTCTTGGATTCATGTCCCTCCAAGCCTCCACCGGTGTCTGCGCCTTTGCTTCCGCTGAAACCTGTCACCATTTAATGGTGATCCCAGGCCAGAGATCATCTCCAAATGACGTCCCAAATCAATGGAAATCAATAGAAATAACTTCAACAATCTTCGATATAAGGGATTGTTTAATCGATGACAATCACTTCAATAAGGGTTGGTTGTCTACTTCAAAACAATCGAAAGGACCGGATGTCGGAGACTTCTCTTAGCGAAATTTGTTTTGAGTCCATTGAGATTGACCAACGGGGTATCCACAACAGAGGGACCACATCAGTATAGAAATAGACCCTTGAATCACTGGGGTATCCTTTCAACTTTTAGACTTGAGAAGCATTTTCTATATGGTATAGTATAAATCACTGAGAAGCGACAAATGTTGGCCATGACTTTAGTATTGCCTTCAATCTACATCTAGGATATTCCAGGATCCCAACCACAATATTACTAATTATGAATGATAGCTCTGGTTAATCCATGTTAATCACATTTAATCACTATAGTCGTCACTATGGCTTCTTTGTATGGTGAATCTGATGGTGAATCTACGGCCTGGAGCCGGCTGTTTGAGTCGCGAACTGGCGCCTGGAGCGGGGTGTGAACCAATTTGGGAAAGGGCTTGCAATTTGGGAGCACCAATAACAAGGAACATATCTCTAACTATTTTGATTATAACTATTATAATATGGATCATGATCCATAATATGATCATCATTATCCATAATATAATCATTAGCCAAATGAAGGGGATTCTATTAGTGAGGCTATCTCAATCTGGTGTCTATTGCTAAGATCTGGTATGCCTTAGATTGTCCTACGGTCTTGTGAAGGTTAGGCTTTGGGGCACAATCCCCCCACGATTGGCTTCACGGATGGATCCACATGAATCGATGATCTTCACATTACAGGTGAGTGGTAGATCAAGGGAAAGTAGGTGGACAAGTGTCTGAATACAACATAATACAACATGATAATAATTACGACAAGAACATCGTTTCTGCCATGTTAAGGAACATGATGGAACATCATATCCCACTCATCCCTTCCGTAAAAACCTGGCGTACAGTCGCTACCTGCAGGTCACCGCAGCGTTGACTTTTCTGAACGTCTGTGGATTCTGTGGTGAAAAAACCGCCTTTCGGGTGAAAAAAAAACGGCCGGAGTCAATCACCACTTCTTCAGGCAAAATCTTCCAGCGGGCTCACCAGCTCTCACCCCTCACCATGGGGACGGTCACGGGGCGGCACGGGGCGGCGCTTTGGCTCACCGTTCTGGCGCCCAACCTTCCAACTCAACCTCAGCGCTGGACCCATGGAAAATCATGGAAACCATCCCCAAATCCAGTGAAACAGAGGGAAGACAACGAAAATCAGAAAAGAATCCAGTGGATTCATGAAAATATGGCGGCTCAATTTAGAACTTGGAGGGTGCCCAGATCTGGCAGCTGAGCTGCGATTTGCGACACTCCTGGATACTCTGGCAGCTGAAGATTGTACTTCTCCTCGGGTGCCGCAAAGTCACGGAAGGAGCTGGTGACACGTCGCAAGTACAAGAAACCCTATGTTCACCATCCCCAATATGAGACTACAGGTGGGTTATCACTAAAAAATAGATTCCAACTATCTGGTAAATCCAATAATAACACCAACTATAAATTGGGTGAGTTTCCAACCATCCCTTAATTACAGGGGTAGGCTACTAATTATTTTGGTTTACCAGATTCATTCGTATATGATGTCAACTGAATCTGGAGATATAGATTATCTGGACATATCTGGAATCTGGACTTTTTGGTAGCTGTAAACTCTGGATCTCACATTGACCGTAGGGTGCAAGCGCTCATTTTCCCAAAGGATCAACAACTAGATGACTGCTTGGGATTTAGGATCCAGTTAGGTAGGTCTTTGAATGTGTTCATATCGTTCACCGGTCAATGGTTCAACAAGACATGAAAAGCAAACATCTTGTGCTCCAAACGCACACACCTGCAGATTTTGACCACAACTTTCTCATTTTTTGGATCATGTCATTTAATTCTAATCCAACATTCATGATTCATTTGACATCATTTGACTATAACATTCATATGGGAAACACACAACAATTCCATAAAGTTCTGATTTTTTCTACACCAGGTCCATGGTCATTGCACCGAGAATCCACGATGCCCGGGGGAACAAATCGACCACCTGGCGAAGCAAACTGCTTTTGAGTCGGATAGAGTTGAATCATTGGTTGACTAAGTGGTTGGAATATGTTGGAATATGTTGGAATATGTTGGAATATGATGTTGGAATATGATGTTGGAATACTTTCGACAGTTGGTAGTTGAATGTTGAATTGGTCGTTAATGGTAGTTAATATATGATGATCTATTCATTGGGCTCTAGAGCTCCACCTCATCTTGGTGGCCCGGTTTCAACTCACAGCTACCTATTCACAGACTCTTTCAACGAGACAATGAACATATCATAAATCAATATTATAACTATATTTAAGTTATAGATAGTTATAAATAACAAATTGAAATACTTAGAGATTTGAAACCTACTTGAAACCAGAGTAGGATTGGGATCCTCCAACTCTTGTCACGAACGTTCGCGCAGCAGTTCGCCGGCGAATCGGCCTAAGAAGTGACGTCCACGAAAGAAGGCTGCAGCTTTCTTGGGCGCTGTCAGGGAAATCAGCGTATCTGGCTGTAAACCGCTGCCTCCGGCGGGCGACAGTTACATCTTTTTGGGTAGGATTGGCTTAATGAAATATTGGCTTTTGGTTTCGTAAAAAGGATTGGTTTTCATTAAAGCCAATATAATACCATTGGTTTAATACCATTGGTTTCGATTGACTCATTTACCAATCATTTCGTAAAAAATCGTGGAGATTTCAGAAGGTCGCCAATTTCAAGAAGCAGTGGCTCCCTCTGCCGCCAATCGGCCAGTAGTATCACCCTTCCTGAGCTGTCAGGTGGTCATTCTTTGGCAACCCGAAACAGCTTGCTGCGACTGGCTGCGATTTAGCCTCTGGTAGCCTGGTAAGCCGTGGAAGATCACCATCTTGAATTTCGGTAAATCAACTTGTTCAATGGGCCATGGCTTAGCAAACCGTAACAAATTACCAGAGGGTACACACCTTTTGTGACGTCAGAGTCAGCATGCAGCAATGGATCTTGACATATGGTGCTGTGAAGTAGTCTGCCGAGATGCTCCACATCCCAACCACTGGGGATATCCACGGACATCACGGGCAACGATGAGTCTTGAAGAGCCTGGAGTTACATCCAGGCCATATCTCATATTTTTTGAGGCCCGCCATCCAAAGGATCTGATTGGGAGGTGACAATATTTGTTGACTGATGACACTGGTGAAAACACAGTTTTCACTTCTACCAAGTTATCAGCCATTCGACTGCAAACATGTCGACTGCACCTCAACGCCTATCCTTCTTGATGGTCTAGTTGATTCCGGGACAATGCGGGATACCCATTTCTGATGGTTCTATCCCAAATTATATATAATATATACATGATGTATGTATGTACATACCACTTATAGGTGGTTTATTCCCCCCGTTGCGACCCTGAGATTCCGAAGACGTGACACGGACCTTCAAAATTTTCGCGAAAGGTTCTCGCGGCCTGGGATGGTGAGGATCAGGTGCTTCTTGGCTAAGGACGAGCGAAGGATATGGTAGACAAGTAGTATATTATGTATGTCTATTAATTATACTATTAATAGTATTATGTTATACTATTAGGAATATCATTATATATCAATATACTACATATTAATAGTATGTATGTTATAGTATGTTAATACTATGTAGTAGTATGTTATATTATTTGAAGGATTTGTTATATTAGGACAATATTAATACTGGTATTATTGTTATATATGTATAGATGGATATGTATAGTATATATGTAATCACTATAGGCACTATATCCATATTATTGTTATGTATAGATAAATAAATAAATATATATATATTATACTGTATAACATATATATATAATTATATATATAATACACGGCTAATAAAAAATTAAAAAAACTATCATTTTTATTGTTATATGTATAGATGGAGATATATTGTAGTCACAATAATATAGTATAATATATAATACATGGCTAACAAAATAAATGTATAGAAGTTTGAGCTAACTCCAAACCCAAGGATATAACCATATAATTATATAGTGTACTTCAGCCTTCCCTTCAAAAATTCATCCCAGTGACGTGCCCTTGAAGGAAAATCCAAAGACAGCATCCAGCGCCACGTCAAAATCTGCGACGAATGGGGTCCCGCAGGATGGGTGTGTTTTTCTATAGTGGTACCATCAAAAAACCCATAGAAAAATCTATAGTTTTTGCATGATTTAAAACTGATATATGGTTATAGATGGTTATATTCTATAGATGTCTATGGTGGTGTGATACACCCTATAGGGTGCAAACCCCAATGGATATACCATGATATGACCCAAAATCGTTGGTATTTTCTATGGATTCCTATGGTGTATTCTAATTTCTTTTGGAGGACACCACAGAAAACATCTATCAACGGCAGTATCAACTTCAACTGCTGGGTGATCTTTGTCGATAGAGCCATATCCATAAATAGGGTTTTAATGAGCCCCTACTGAGGTTCGATGGGGGGCTTAGTAAACCCCTTCGGAAATTCAAGGATGAATATCCACATGTAATTCTAATACCCCCAAAGAGGGTTATATCATGTTATATATGGTTAAATGATGTTAAATGGTTGATGTCGAGGGTTTCTTTGCACTTTTCTTTGAGGCTAACACAAATTCCCGGGTAGCTTGGGGATACCCTAAAATTCCAGGTGACATGGCACAGCACATCGCACCTTTGAGCTTCGGTAGGTCCGTCAAAACGGGAATGCGAAGCTGCTCGCACTGGGTCACCTCGAAGTCATGGGTGAAAATATGAACTTCTTGGAGCAATGGAAATTTAAGCTGATCAAACTATATCAAATTATGTATGTAAAACCAAAATTTGTTTTCTGCAACCCAAAAAGGTTGATACTACATGTTCTATCAGTCGACTGATCCCATTCATTATTGAATATCATTGGATCATTCACAACCAGACACCACTACAACAGGCACATCCTGCTACTTGGCGATAGGAGATTGTCACCATCTCAGACCAAGTGGATGGCAAGGTAAGATGTATATCAATCTACCAAATCTAATCTAATCTACTGTGATCTGGTCTAATCTACTCTCATCTAACCTATCTGGTTACCTATCCTTCTTTCTATCTACCAAACTATCTCTCTATCTATGTATCTAGGTACCTATCTATAGTATACCTACCTGGCTAGCCATCATCATCCATCCAAGCTTATAGAATTGGCACCACGGCACGACGGGATCCAAGGAGCCAGGTTCACAAAGAGCTGCTTTTCCGATCGTTTCGGGTACCTCAAAGCCGACCATGGTTGAGCCAAACAACGAGCGGAACTGAGTTTTGTATCTTCAGGAACTCACAATATCTAGACTTCACAAAAGGTGGCAAGTCATGAACACACACCTCAAGCTTTGTTTCAAGTCAGTGGTGTGGATCGAGACATTCCCCTTTCGCCGGTGCCGGTCCGGTGCGTCTCGGCGCACACGACAGTGGGCGAGTAACCAAAGTGATACCTGGGCTGCAGCAGTTGTGGATCAACTCAACTGACGAATCATGAGTAACAAATAACGTCTCAGCATGTCTCAGCTCACAAAATCCTGGGCATCTGACCTTTTTCATCCTTTTTCCAGAATCACGCGAGTCGGTCTTTAAACGCTATTCCCAGTTGGGCTCATCTTGAATGATTCAGTCTTCAAGTTCATCTGTCAGTGTATTTTGAATGGGACAATGGTGGCATCATTGGTCTTTGCGCTGCTTTAAGACAAGACCACGGAATCTAGGTATAGTTGAAACATCAACTTGTAACTTATATAGGTCAGATTCAAGTCATTAGACACCAATGAGAATGGTGACAAGTATAATTAAGATAGATCACACATGAACACCAGAATGGGCACCTCATTCCATATGCCGCATTGTAATACGTGGAATAACATCTAACATCACCAGAAAGCATGGTGAGATCCTGTGGAGAACTTTCCAATCACCAAATCTTGAACCATGCAAGTTCATGCGAGATGCTACCCCTGGGAAGGCAACAGATTTTGGGCACTGCAACACGGGTTTTCTGCTTTTCAACTGGGATTAGGGTCAGACTATGCTTGGGGGTTCCGGATTTTTCTTCCCCAGAACAACCAGGAGTCTCTACCATATAGGGACCGTTGAAAGCCATGAAGCGAACATTGTTTTGCGCTGTGCAGTGCCCGAAATCTTCATCTGCCCAGCCGAAACTCTCAAAACAGTGAGACGACCAATGGAGGTTTCCTAAGGAAAATGGGGGTACCCCCACATTATCCAAAAATATCCACACCATGGTTTGGGGATCGCCCATTGTGTCTTGGACCCCCCCAAATCTGTGAGACGCTGCGCTGGCTCCGAAGTGGTTTAGCGACGACAGCCAAGTCGCATTCTGAGTGCACGAAGCGGCCATGTGGGAATGGGTCACTTCAGGCCCCGCAGTTCATCGGAAACATCAACAGAATGGTCTAGGGATATCTGGGGATCTTCATCAACAATCCACTTTTTGGAGAATTTGAGGTATTCCCATCCAGATATAGCCCCAGACTTCATTGATTCTATCATGATATATCATCTCCATGAACTTGAATCAATGTCCTATCCACATTATTCTATTGTATTCTCTATTATATTCTATCATCTCCATATTTCCATCATATTGATTCATCATATGAGTTCCTTGACCCATGTCCATCTGGCAACGCCACGCCGCTTCTCACAGCGTAAGAGGCTGGAGAGTGGCGCAGGAGCGGAACATTTGCACGTCATGTCACCGTGCAAGCACATGAGGTCCAAGAAGGAGACGCCTTTCCTTGGAGCTGAGGTGGTTAGGTCTGAAATGGGGGTTTATAACCAACCATAATGGATATCTATATAACATTATAGATAGTACTATAATGTAAACTAATTATATATTTTCTTCACAACCCTACCCTGCAAGGAGATGAGTCATGTTCAGAAAAATGGGGGGATATCAACTAATGTGACAGTTGAGCTTGCTAAACATTTGGAGGTATATGGAGGTATACCATAGTATACCCCAGTATCTCAATATGGCCATCAACCATGAAATCTGTGGGTTTTCCGTTTTTTTTAGGACGATCTGCCGATGTGGTCGAGCCATTTATGAGGCTAGTCATAGTGGATATACAATGATATACACACCTGCCAAATGTTGTTAATAAACAAACCAGGGAAATCAATAGAACTGAGAATGGTTTGGTGGTGAGATGTGGTGAGCCAGTTGAGCCACACAACACGACTGCGGCTTGTTTTCGATGAGAATCTCATGTTGCTGCAACATCAACCATACGTGAAACAGTACAAAACTAGAGTGCGGTTCCAAGAAATTCATAAAAAAATCCATGTTCATTTTAGGAAAGGCATGGAAAGGCATCATTTTGCAAGGGCTGCTGAACTAAACCGGGAGACCCGAAGAGGTGTTGACCTGTTGACCCTGGGCCACAAAAGTGAGACCCAATGTTGCATGTCCAAAATGCCAGAGACCACCCATGCAACCCATGCAAACCATTTCACATCGTATCACCATCCATGGAACAAACCTGATGGTTAACCGCGGTTAACCACTACCCTCTGGTAAACATACAAAAAACTATGGAAAATCACCATTTTTCATGGGAAAAATCACCATAAAATGGTGATTTCCCATCAGTTTTTTGTATGTTTACCAGGCCGGGTATCTCACAAGCCTGACACAACTATGGAACCAGTATGAGTTAAAGGCTACCCATGGCTACCCCATTCCATCCACTGGTCAAGCAGCCGTCAGGGTCCCACTGGTTGAACCTCAACTGGGGGGTTCCAACGGGTTTCCATCAATGGGGTACTCCTTTTGGATTGTTTACATATGGAAAACCCCCAAAAAATATTAGGATGATTTGGGAGTACCACTCTGACTTATATCTTTTATGACTGCTAACTTAGATATTTCATGGCTTGGTGAGAAACAAAAAACATCGATGTTCATTTATGGATTCCAGGAATATGTGTCCAAAAATCTGCTGGATAGATATTTCTTGGGGGGGGGCACAAAATCGCCACGAAAAAGTGTCCAAATCACCAATGGATGGAACAAACCCAGTGGTCGAGTTTTCGCGAACAAGCTGGAACCTATTTTAGGACGGTTTCTCACTTTGTGTCAAGGTCACTGGTTCTTTAGACGGACCAAAAGTACCATCATCAACAAAAACACCACTACGTGCAACAGTCAAAATGATAGTGATGATGAGTTGGCATTAATCTAAAAATTCTAAACAGAATTAACAATCATATCAACAAGAATAAGAATACTCAATCCGAACATTAATCATAGACAATCAAAAAACAATTCCTCATAGTTGCTTGATTCTTCTTAGAGTTTTTTGAAGAACGAATCCCATAGGATCCATGTATGCTATATATGGTAAGATGGATCCCATCAATATACCCCAGTCATGTTAGCATTAATATACCAGCACCATGGATCCGTCATGGGAATGATATCAACATCAAAATTCCTGATGATTATAGGTGGATAGAATCATCATATTATTGTACCTGATCTATATAATTACTATCATATTAACCCATGATAGCAACATCAAACAACCACGATATCCTCATCCTCCGGCCATCCGGGCGACAGCACCACGATCAAGGTCATATTGTCGGCGCCCAAACCCATCGACCGCTTAGGGTCGCTGGTGCAACACGCTTCCAAGAGTTGCTCCATGGCCAGTTCAAGCGACATCCTGGAGATGAGCACAGCCACAGGGGAACATATACCCTCTGGTTATTTAACATGGCCATGGTATAGATGGCCCATAGAAATAGATGGTTTACCTATTAAAAATGGTGATTTTCCATGGCTATGTTAAATAACCAGATGGTAAATAACTCATTTATGATATAATATATAGTAGAAACATAAACAAAAATGACAGAAACGATCAGAAAAATCATCTCTCACTAAGTCTCACTGTAGTAGTATTTTGCATTTGTTCTATCTTTTGGGAGTTTTTTTTCTAGAAAGTAACATGTGGTAAATAGCCAATAAAAATGAAGGACAAATAAGCCAACAACGTGAAGATAGATCAAATGAACGGGTAAATACTTGATAGGCATGATGGGTAGATGCAATGAATTTCCACACATATTTTTCCATATATATATATATCTTACAAGCGTATATATATATATGTAACACCGAATGGGTAAATACTTACAACAAAAGGAACACATAGATGCAAATCGTATCTGCTGAGCCCAAGATCTGGAGATTTCTCATGATTGGGATAGAACCAACCATCACAAAGGGATGAAAAACTCGCCACTTCTCCATGTCCCGAGGATCATTGAGGATCTACAAACTAAGTGTCATTCTTTATGATCAGACTGTGACTCCAAAATCAACAGTTTCTTCGAGGCTAACTTTAGTTTCTTCACGAGTCACCATTGAGCATGATGTATCTGTACTGGGAAAACATATAACATTCTTTGGGGATCCTTGTTGCTCGACATCGATTTTCAGTGCACTGAACTCAAACCTCAGGGTTACAACATTCAACAAACACACCGGGCCCCACAACATCCCTAAGTTCTCCCAGCCCATCCTTACGATTCCCATGAATTTGCCCCTCTGTATTCCCACATGATATTCACATTATAGTCCCATGATATTTCCATTACGTTCCATTACATTTCCATCATAATCATACTCCAACTATAGTCCATCATTTACCCCATCTATTCTCATTATATTTCAAAGTCCATCATATAGGGATATAATAATTCCATATAGTCCATTCTAATCCCCATTAATACCATATATTCTCATTATATTCCATGAAAATGTCCATTGTATTCCCATTTTACGCCATGGCTCTCTCGCATAAGTCGTTTCCGCAGGAAGTTGCACACCTCCGAGGAGGACTTGACGTCCCAAATGCCGTCGCAGGCGATCTCAGCCAGCGGAGTTGTGGCATTGGTTGAAGGGACCATTATATATATATATATATATATATCATATATACGTATGCATATATATATATGGTGCGTATATATATATATGGTATATATGGTATAATATATATATATTATATATATGGTATATATGGTATAATATATATATATATATTATAATATATTACATATATTATATATTAATATATATATATACATAATAAATTAGGGATATAATGGTGATACATGGTGATGCAATGGGAAGTTCATTGGAAATTCATGGAGGATTCACCCATATAAAACCAAGATTTTTATGGGGATATGAGGATATTTATATCATTTTATACCTATATCCAACTAGTGGGCCCAATTCTTGGGGATCTGATTTTTTTTGATGGGCTTACCAGATTGGTGGGCCCATTTAATGGGATAACTATTATATAGGTATATGGGATCTATAACTGTTCGGGATATGGGATTTATGATGATTTACCCTCTGGTAAACTAACATAGCTATGGAAAATCCGTATTTTTAATGGGTAAATCCACTATTTCTATGGCCATTTTCAATAGCTTTTTGTATGTTTACCAGAGGGTATGTGGGTACAATACGTTTTTTCGGGGATTATGACGATGGATATACCCACTATTCTTGGTGCAAAAAAAATGGGTCAAGAATTCCTTGAAGGGACCAACAAACATGTGGTGGTTCTATGCTCCAACAAACATTAGGCAATATCCAATAAAATCAACAAGGGCCACCTATGAAAATTGGTACCCTACGATTTTTTAAAAAGGGGTTTCCTAAAATATGGGTACCCCCAAATCATCCATCTATAGATTGATTTTCCCTCAAAAAAAAACATCCAGTTATTGGGGAACCCCTATGGTTCCAGCCCCTTCCCGTGGCATGGAGATGGGGCCAAGGTGGCTGGTGAATCGCTTGTGGAGTCTGGGCCGCTAGGGAGTGGATAAAATTCTGAAATAAATTAGCTAGTTAGCAATTTTCATAAACACAAAAATTAGTCGCGAAATTTCTTGCTTACGACAGCTGGTTGTGAATTGGCTGCCTCGACATCCAGCTTCACAGGATTGGTTTGGGAAAGTTTTCACTGGAAACCATGGATCTCCGCATGAAATATACAGGGCTTGCCTGATTTTTTTTCCCTTAAACCATCCCAGTGACAGATGAATGTCATTTATATAAATGTCATTTATTTCCCTAATGTGGTTAAAACAATGTCATAAACCACCCCAATTTTGTTGGTCTATACCACCCATAAAAATGGTGATTTTGGGGATGGCTCATTATTGTTTTAACCACATTATTATTAACCCGGGACTCAAACTTTAATGCAACATGCTGCATTCTGCAGATGCCTAGTCCATCTGCAGCTCGAAACAGCCTACTGTGCATGGGAACTCCGACAATGAATGGCCAATTCCAATCGGAAAATATTGGACAGTCAACTTCCAAATATCTCCAAAAACAATTTGATGTTTGTAAAGCGATAGTAAACCATCCCCAAATTTACCATAAATGGTATACATATAAACCATCAAAATATGGGTAATCCATGACATTGCTGTACTAACCTAAAACCATTAAATCCATTTCTTCCGGTTCTCATTTCTGATCCACTCCCCCGCATTTTTTTCGCTACGGCACCACTACGAACTCATCGTCCGCATGTCTGGGATGCTGAACGATCTCGGGAACAGAAGTCACCATTTGCTTCTCCTTTGCCGCAGCTTGGTGAGGAACAAATATATAATATCATGTAATTCTACTGTAGCACTTCAACAAGCCCAAGACCTCAAACACTGGAACCAAACACAAATTTGGGGTCCCAGTGGAGTTATATAGATAGGTACCCCAAAATCCAATGGTCATAACCGTCATAACCTGGGGGGCCATTTTCAGACACACCCATGTTAGATCATATGTTAAGATAGCCTCTGGTAAATTAACATAGACCCTGGCAGTTGTCGGGGTTGGAAGATTAGTTTCCATTAAATTGGTGATTTCCAAGGTCTATGTTTATTTACCATAGGGTAACAATTTGTGAGTTTTCCATGTGAACCTTTGACTAAGATGGGCTAAGGCACTGGTGGAAGTTGCCGATGACACTTGTACTGCAAATCACCTGCGACTGTCACCACGGATCACCACGGTAGCGTGCAGCTCAGTTTACCTGTGTGTCTCAACATTTTTGTACCACAACAATAATACAATAATAACATAAGAGATGACATGTTGAACAGATTTGAAAAATGTTGAAAAATTACATTTCCCAGATTTATCACAAAAAAAAACAATCTCGGGATGTGAAAAATGACAGAGTTTCGGGATGCTGGAACCGCAGCCATCGAAGTTGCTGGCCTATTGCCCGGGAGAGGCTCAGATTTCCTTGGCTGGAACAGCAATGGATCGTCCAATCTATGCCATCGACATATCGCAACGACATGTCTGATATGTTGTTACAACGCATTCAGTTCTTTTTAGTCACCGGGTAATTAACATACCATTCAAACCCATGAGTTATAATGTGGGTAAAACAATAATAAATCATCACCCAGTCATCACCATTTTTATAGGTGGTATGTTTACCATTCCCAGTCATGGGTGGTTTATGACATCGTTTTAATAATTCCTCCATGTAAATAGTGTATTTTCCCATGATTTTCCCATGATTTCCTATGATTTTCCCATATTTTCCCATATTTTCCCATGATTTCCCATGATTTCCTATGATTTTCCCGTGTTTTGTACTGAATTTATCCCATTGAACCACTCTCAGACGCCAGGTGTCCGTTGACGCGGTACGTGGTGAAGTTGCCCCGTTTGACCGTTTGCACCGTGCCGCCGGCGGCTTCAATCCTCCGGGTCTCCTGGGGCTACGAACAGATGGGGGGTTCCATGAATGGAGATACCCTAAAAGCTGGATGGTAATGGGAATATAATGGGAATGGGAATATATCATGGATTTTTTGGGGATGGGATTTTCCATCTGGTAAACGTTTACATAAATATGGAACATCAGTATTTTGAATGGGTAAATCAACTATTTCTATGGCCATTTTCAATAGCTATGTTAAATTACCAGAGGGTATCACATAGTGTTTCATCCCCAACCCCCATTCGAAATGTGAAGTATACCAAGCATATCCACATATAGGTTTGTTCAAAAATAGTTCACCCCATTCCATCCACTGGTTAATCATTCTTTTCCCCATTAAATATCATTAAGTGGCGATATACCCCATTTTCAGACCAACCCATATATCATTGTATCGGGGTTCATAATATTTCACCATCATTCCTGTGAGATCACGGGTCACCATTTGCTGTAGCCACATATATCGTTTGCCTCTGGTAAACATTCATGTTATATCTAATAACTGAAAGTCACCATGTCCAAATATGTTTTAAATACGGTAAATCATCTAATATATATATATATATATCATCTATAAATGGGTCATTCTTCCCTATCATAGATGATTTACCCATTCTTCCCTATCATCTTCTAATATCTACCCTCTGGTAATTTAACTTTAACGTAACTGATGGGAAAATCACCATTTATAGTGGACATTTCCCATGAATAGCATGGTGGATCTTTCCATAGTTTTTTGTTAAATTACCAGAGGGTAAGTCACCATATCCCCATTCTTCCCTTTTTCACCAGAGGATACCAGGATACACCCAGTGGGCCCCGCCCGGCCGTGCCGGTGCCCAGTGGCCGTTTCCAAGTTGGGCTTGTGATCGATCGACAGCGCAATGGGACGACCCCTACGACAGAGCACTGCCCTGGAGTCACCTGGACATCATGTCATGGATATCATGGGGATATGATGAAAATAATATAATATAATATAATATTATACTATATATATAATATTATATATAAAATATTATATATATATATATATATAATATTATATATATAATATTATATATATAATATTATATATATAATATTATATATATAATATTATATATATATATATATATGTGTATATATATGAATATTTTGAATATCCCACTCAGATCTCCT
>Ga0126342_10012895_pt1 | contig 14861 bp, 10 predicted proteins | sample Cyp1metagenome_FD_92528 | JGI IMG/M metagenome (GOLD analysis project Ga0126342, IMG submission 92528) | Coral microbial communities from Lord Howe Island, Old Settlement Bay, Australia - Cyphastrea 1 metagenome | ecosystem: Host-associated > Invertebrates > Cnidaria > Coral ... | reverse complement strand
GGAATATAATGGGATATTAATGGGGAAATTAATGAGAATTTAATGGGAATTTAATGGGATATATGGGATATTAATAGGAAATTAATGGGAATTTAATGAGATATTAATGGGAATTTAATGGGATATTAAGGGAATTTAATGGAAATATAATGGGAATTTAATGGGAATATAATGGGAATTTAATGGGAATTTAATGGGAAATTAATGGGAATTTCATTGGAATTAGATGGGATAAAATCCACCAAGAATCGTGGCATGGGGATTAACCAATGAATAATGGATAGAATGGGGGATTCAACATGATTCGACATGATTCAACTAAATATGAAGTTGTTACTCCTTTTCTGGGACTTACCCTCTGGTAAATTAACGTAGACCCTGGCAGATAGGGGTTGGAAGATTAGTTTCCATTAAAACTAGGCTATTTTCAGGGTCTATGTTAATTTACCAGAGGGTAACCCATGAATGATGGATAGAATATTATAGAATGGGGAATTCGTTTCGTGATTTTAACCAACTTTTCGATGGGGATATGTTATGGAATATGGAAGTGTGTCAAAACCTTGTACCCCTGGTGAACATCAAAATAGCTGGTAAATGGATGTTCATCTTCATCCCCCTAAAAATGGTATTAATAGGTATTGATCCATACCCAAATAAACGATATCCATTGTTTTCAAGGAAGATTCGGAAGATGGTGAAAAAAAACCGTGGGCTTTCCAATGTTTTCCATATCTGTATGTGTTTTCCATATCTGTATGAGTTTTCTGGAGTTCCGGTAACAACCTGGGGAAACTATGTAACTACCCCCAGTTACATTCTACACTTTCTACCTGGGATGAGGGTCGGAATGGCCACATCAGAAATCGCTGGGCCAAATATATGGTGGTTTCCATACATGGTGGTACCCAAAAATGGATGGTTTATAAGGGAAAACCCCATAAAAAACGGATGATTTAGGGGTACCCCCATAGGAAACCTCCATATCCGTCTTTTCGCTAGTTAATAACCTTTTAATCAAGTAGCAGTTCAAGAACGAAGAGGCAAAAACAGGCAGCAGGTGTGCAGACGATGATTGCATAGATTGAATGGGTACCAAGAATCAATGAAATCATACTATATACTAGAACATTGATAAACATCATTAAAAAATGCTAAACTGGTAGTCATGGTAGTTTATCAATGGTAGTCATTGTTTATCAATTTTTAATGGTAGTCATTATAAATATCATGAACATTGGTAGTCATTATGGAAAATCACCATTTTTAAGTTCAGTAAACCATCTATTTCTATGGGCCATGGCTTAACCATGGCGAACTGTTAGTCATAACCAGAGGGTAAAATGGCCCATAGAAATAGATGATGTTCCCAGCTAGAAACCTCCATTTATGGTTGGGATTTTCCATGGCGAACTGTTAGTCATAACCAGATGGTAATAGACAGATGGTAGTCATTATAAATGTCATAAACATCACGTCATTTTTTGGGTATGTCTGAAAATGGGGTATACTCCCAAACAAATAGCCATTTAGTAGGGATAATGATCAGCAAAACCATTGGGGTGTAGGGGTACAACATTTTCAGACAAACCCTTTTCAGCATCTTCTGTCATAAACATACCCTCTGGTGAACTAACATAGCAATGGAAAATGGCCATTTATAGTGGATTTTCCCATGAAAAATGGTGATTTTCCATTGCTATGTTAGTTCACCAGAGGGTAGTCCAACTGCCAACGCAAAAAATGGCGGCCTTCCCCATGTCCTGGGCGCGTTTGGAGAGCCAGCCTTCGACCTCGGATTCGATCAGATCCAGGGTGGCTGTGTTAGACACAACGGCACAGCCCATGTGAAAATACGGAAAATGCTGGTTTAATGCTGGTTTAATGGCGGTTAATAGTGGTTTAATGCGGTTAAAACATGTTAAAACCATCAAATTCAACTTGGTGCCCTATTTTCAGACAAAGCCACATAGTTTTTGCCAAGTAAGTTTTGAATCTCCTTTGAAACAAAGAACATGCATAGATTGTACCAACCTGAAATGTGAGACTTTCTGGAGAAATTCCTATATGAATTTTCCCTGTGACTCATTGAGGCAAGCGGCTTCAAAACCGGTGGCTGGTGCGAATCCCGAAAACAACACTTCGTAGATTATCCTGCTTGAAGGGAAAAATATATGAAAACCACCAACCATCCCTTGAACCAACTAGAAAACAACTTCTGCTCATCATCATGTTCTACTACACTAAAATGGTCATACATTAATACATATATTCATACACATATCAATACATTCATTCATATATATATATATGTATATGTATGGTTGGTGGCTTTAACCATCTTGAAAAATATGAGTTCGTCAATGGGAAGTATTATCCCATATATATATATATCCATATATTATGGAAAATAAAATTCATGTTCCAAACCACCAACCATGTATTCATATATAATACAATCCCCAATTCACTGAGCCTCCGCACAACCAAACCAGGAGCCCCAGGAGCCAGACCAGCCATGGGTGGAACACCCATGGCTGGCATACCTCGCCCAAGAGTCTCTGGGAAAATGGGTGTTCGATTCTTTCCCTGGATGTTTCAAGCCAAACAAAAAATATGTTGGTCCTATGTTGCTTTTCCAACCCTGATAATCGTAGTAGAGTCCAAATATATATTCGGGTGGTTTTTTCCATTTGATGCTTACCCTCTGGTAAACTAACATAGAAATGGAAAATCACCATTTTTAATGGGAAAATCCACTATAAATGGTCATTTTCAATAGCTATTTTGACATAACCAGAGGGTAATTCCCGTGATATTCCCATGAACACCACATTCCAAAAATCCAGAGGGTACCATGTTTGATCCCATCTCCGAAAGGACGGCCAGAGGATTTTCTGAACGATTTTCCATGGCCAGAAAAAGTCATGTTCCCAGCGCGGTACGTCGTATGTCTCAAACATTCCCCGTCTGCGATAAAAAGGTCACTTCAAATTCATGTATCATTCACTTATGAAGATGTTATAAGGCTAGAAATGTACTATTGTCACCAGATACCCTCCGGTAATCAAACATGGCAATGGACAATTCAATTTTCATAGCTGATTATCCCACATTTTCCCACCAAAACCTCTATTTATAAGTATTTATATCAGCATTTATAATACATTTTCCCACATTTTCCCACTAAAACCTCTATTTATAGTGGATCTTCATGGAGGGTCCAGATCGCACCTGGCATGCCTGGCATCAGCGGCCCCGGCATCCCAGATGCCATCGGCATCTGCATGGGCCTTGGTATAAAAACTGTTGTTCAATGGCTATATTAGGCTATATCATTACAATATGATTATATGACTATATTATATGGTATCATATCACTTTACATCAGATTATAATGATAATATGGATATATACCATATGACTACTAATGGATTACAATGGCTATATGATATATGGATAAAAGCAGTAAACATATTATAATGCTTTAAAACCAGCAACTTTCCAAAAGCAGAAAAGAAATTATAAAACCAGCAACTTTCCGATGTTTAATCATCAATCATAATTAGATATACTTTATCATATTATAATTATAATTGTATGATTAATGTAATCACAATGGATATGCATACTACTAATGGATTATAATTGGTATGGGCTAAACTTGTTCGAAACATCAGCAGAATATCTGGGTAGCCCCATGAGTTTTCCACATCTACCTGGGTAAATTACTCCCCGCAAGCACCTGAATAAAGGCCAGCTATGGGGATGATTCCTCCATTCACCATGATTCCAGTGAGGTCACAGTGAGGTCACTATAATTTGATAATATGATGAATAGGGTTTTGCCAAATTCAGTGAGAATGGGGACTCCGGGTCAAAAAATATATCTCAAAAATCCATCGTCTGGTCGAGTTTTTGAGGGGAATCGCATGAACTGGTCACACCCTTGAGAACTATACAATATGGAGCCCTCAGAAATGACTTTGGATCCGATGTTTCCTGTTTTAAACATAAAATGTAGTTCCATTTTCTTGAGGGCGTAGTTTTATGGATAATTAGCTACCATTTGATCCTTTCCACCTTGTCGCTATACCCCCCATGTGTGCACTTTGAATCCCACGCAATTTGCATCAACTTGCTGAATTTCCTGCCGTTCCTTGTAGATTTTATATATTAGATGCGTTTCTATGTGTTATTTTGTGTGTGTGTGTGGGTCCTCTGCGGGTTTGAACGTTTTTGATTTGTGGCTTTTATCATATTTTATACAATTTTTGCTGCTCACCTGTGGTTTCCGGCCTCAATCGGCTGAGTCCCGGGCATGGGTTGCTGCCACGTCATGTGAGTGACTTCCACGTGCCCCTGTGGTAAGGCAATCCCACGGCTCGGCCCGGTGGGCAAACTAACCATGGTGATGGGATTCGTCCCCGATTCCTGCAGTAGGTGGGTCAACTAAGCCCAGTTACTAAGTGGGATGATCCTCCAGGTATCAAACATGGGATCAAACATGCTATCTCTGGATTTTTCATGTGGTGAAAAAATGTGGATAAAATGGGAATTTGACCATAAAATGGAGATACACAACGGAATATCATTGGACTTTACTATGATGATCAGGGTTGCTCCCTGGCCACCCCAGGTACAAAGGGTGATAAAAATTAGCTAAATACAGAAGACGAGTTAGATTTTTTCAGTGTTCTCCCCATGTGGCTATGATTTATCATCTGTGATGGGCTGGAGCAAGCCAGCTATGGATATGGAAAACCTCTGATTTCGGTTTTATGATCTACAAAAATTAAGTTGATCTTCCGTATCCATGTGATTTTTGCTGGAGATCACCATTCCCAAAAAATTCACTTTCCAACCGGAACCCCATAGGTGTTCTAAGCTTCGATGGTTCCAGGATTTCATCTCGGCAAACACGTCTCTAGGTGTTTACCTTGCGTTTACCAATAGTCCAGTAGTGCGATGCGTTGCGTATTTTCAACAGTATCCAATAATTGTAGTCAATCGCTAGTACCCAATGCAAATACAGATGGTTCGCTGGACACCCTAGTTTCATTGTGGTTCATATTCATCATGGGACATGGCCAATCTTGGATTCCTGCAAAAAAAACATTCTTAGCTGGTGAACGTAGATAATCAGATAACCCCATTGATACCCTGCAAGACTAAAGGACTAGTTTCTACCCATCTAAGATTGACCTAGGTAAACCAACGTTTAACTATGGTAAATCATCATTTTATAGCTGGCAAATCCAACGAACTTTCATACTATTTCTATGGCCATTTGATACCTCATTTCGGGCTCATTTCGGGCCCTCAAGGATCATCCCACGCTTCGGCGTGATGGGATGCGTTCCCGATAACCCCAGGGGGAAAACCCATGCAGTAGGTGAACCAACCCCAGTGAAAATTACCTGGTTGGTGGTTGATGAAAAATATGAGTCAGTTGGGAAGGATTATTCCCAATATATATGAAAAAAACATGTTCCAAACCACCAACCAGTTACTAACCACTCACATCCACTTATGATTTGTGGGATACTCCAAGATACTCCAAGTTGTTCACTAAATCAACATCTAAAAGTGAACAGAATGGTACTCACGTTGGACTGTGTGTATCGACCCAATGCTTGGAGTGATTTGGTACCCGTACCCACATGGCCACACGGTACAGGGTTTCATATGTTTCAATGGAATAAGAAAGGGACATCACCAACCGAACGGGAATTGTTAACCAAAAACAGTCTACTGGTTGGTGCTTGAGCCAACCAGGCCCAACATCAATTTGGGATCATCTCCCAGTTTAGCGACAGAAGATGTACAAATACTTGAAACACCACCAACGAACCAACGAACCAACGAACCAACCAAGCAACGAACCAACGAACCAACCAAGCAGACAAGCAAACAAGCAACCAACCAAATAATCAAACAAGCAAACCAAACAAACCAACCAAACAAACCAAACCAACCAAACCAAACAAACCAACCAAACCAACCAAACTAACAAAACCACCCCCAACCAACCAAACAAACCAAACAAACCAAACCAACCAACCCAACCGAACCAACCAGCCAAAAAAACTCAATTTCAATAAGGATCACGACAAGTGATGCAAGTGATGGCAGCTCAACCCCCCACTTTGCCCAGCACCAAAGCAGGCCAGCTTATCATGCCATTCACAGCTGGGCTTTGCTGGGCGCTTCAAGGTTTGAAAATGAGTTGGGTAGTATGGGTTAGTGGGTTAGTCAGAACATGAAATTAGGGTTCAGCAAAATCCTATAGGTTTATCATCATTTGTCCCGTAAAATTGAGTACTGTAGTTAGTTATTTCGGGGCATACCATGGCATACCCCATTTTTGGGCAAACCCAAATATAACACTTTTGATTCCAGATGCGAAATTCTATACTTATCCAAATTCCAAAGCAGTATATCCCCATCATGGTTGGTGTTATACCTTGATTTCTACACTGAGATCATTGGCCCTCACATGCTGCACCTGTTGAAAGCTTTCAGGCGGCGCCACTGAGGTCGGAAGCGGACTTTGAGCGACGTACCTGTGATTCTTCCGAGATGGGCGTCACTAATCGTCACTACTTGGAGGATCATCGCACGGTTCTCGGATTCGTAGTTGGCATAACTGGGGTTAGTTCACCCACTTGTAAATGGGAAACCTCCAATTAGGGGAATTACGATCACCATGCTTATTAATCACTAAAAGAACATGATCTAATTGAGGGCCCTAATCATGCCGTATTTGGGATGGAGAAAGAAAAACTCTCTGAAACTTGGCTGAATATGGAATTGTCACCATCATCCACCTTGTCATGGGAATGAATCCAAAAAGAGTTTAGAAATTCGGCGAAAAACGCGCGGTTCTAAGTGTGCGATATGCACCTAGTCTAACAGTCTAAATCATCTTACTTAGAAAGTGGTTGGTAACCGGGGTTAGTTCACCCATTGATCTTAATGGGATAACCCCACGAAACGGCGACTTACGATCACCATGGGTATTACCCTCTGGTTATGACTAACAGTTCGCCATGAGAAATGGCCCATAGAAACAACCCCAAGTGGTTCTATAATGTTCTATACACATAACTCCAATAGCTCAGGTTTTCCAACAGAGATACCCTCTGGTAAACATACAAAAAGCTTTTGAAAATGGCCATTTATAGTGGATATACCTATTTGAAATATGGGGATATTAGTGAATATAACTGATAAATGATGGTTGGTTGATGATTCTATGGCTTTCTGCTACCCAATATAGTGGGGCTTATTGTTAGTCAGTTTACCAGATGGTAACCACTAAGTGGCATGATCCAGAGCACATTGCGGTCATCGGCGACGCGCTGGCAACGATTTCGGGGCCCTGCAGCCAGAGCATGGCTTTGATTTCTGTGCCCCACAATGGGAATGGATATGATATTTTGATACATTAGTTTATATATATTTATATATACATAATACATATATGAGTATACATATATATATATCATACATATTCATACATAACATATACAGTAAATCACAATTCATGGACTGATGACCATCCACCTAGATGGGAAGAACAGTGAAACTCAACTCCATGGCTCCAATAATTCACTGTGATGGCTCCAAGCATCGATCGTTTCGTCACGGAAAATCCCCAGTCGTCACCATGATTGCTTCAACACTAATTCATCTACCATCTGGTTATGACTAACAGCAATAGCCATGGAAAGATCCACCATGCTATTAATCCATGTTTAAGTTCGGTAAACCATCTATTTCGATTAGGGCCATGGCTTAACCATGGCTAGCCCTGTGAATGTCATAACCAGAGGGTATCCCATTAAATCACCAGGAAAATCCCATTAAATCACCATTTTCCCATCATTTTCCAACCATTTTCAATAGCTATGTAACAGTCATAACCAGATTTTTCATGATCATCCAAAAAACGTGGGATGACTTGGATGATTTTTTGCCCTTCGCAGCCCAAACTGATGACCTTGTCGGCTGTCGGAAACGGTGAAAGCCCACGGATGCGGTGATGAAAAATGGTGAAAGCCATGTGGTTTTTTTAAGGGCCCAAGACAGCCCAGTTATGAACTGAGAAGATGATGGGATATATACCCGAGTTGAAAAAATGAATAGAAAATGGCTACAATGGCGAAAAAAACCATGTGAAGAGAAGCAACCACAAACGGTCATAGTAGTTGATACAGTATCAGCCAGACTTCTTGAGAAAAGCATGCTAATAATGCAACAAGACAAAAACCATCTGCAAAATGGCAATACTGTCTGATAGACACCTTAGTTTCTTTATGGTTTGACCACTGCTGAACGTCAGAGATTCCCCAAGTGCTGCATTCCCAGCCAGAAAATCTTCGGCATGGTGAATCTTAGATCATGGCAGGCAAAAAAAACAACTCATTTTTAGCTGGTGAATGTAGATTTTGCCACTGATAGGTATCCAAGGTTGACCCAGAAAGCATCAGCAGCTTTCTCCAGATCTTGGATTTGCTCAAGGAACCCCCTTCGAAAATAGATACTGTAAATCTTCCACAACGGTTCCCCAAATGATGGATTTCGCATTGATAAAACATCATCTCAACAAAGCCAGGTGAACCATTAAACATAGCCTTGTTGATTGGTTGATTTTTCAGGAGTTGTACTACTTGGGTCAGTTGGGATCATTCAAGCTATTAGAAAAACCATGAAAAACCAGCCAGTACATTCAGATCATTCAGATGGGATAGGGCTACTTCTAATGGCTCAATGTAAAGCATCCTTTTCCAATTAAACCTGACATATGTTAGATGATTTTGAGGTCGAGTCGGCATCATGATCTGGGACATCTGGGACCCCGAGCGGCTTGAGAGAATGCGAAGGGCGAGGAGAACTTATCGCCCGTATCTGGTAGGAGGAGATTTCTATCCGCTTGGGTTTTCTCCAAAAATCTGGGAGTTTTCAAACAACCACGATTATAAGGCTTTATTAACCATGTGAGTAAATGATCAGAATTCGCTAATCTGACATGTTCGGCTATTTCGAGATATTTACCCCAATCGTAACCATCATTCCAGTGAGGTCACAGTGAGGTCGTTATAATTTGCCCAAAAAGAAATGGTAATGTTGATGACAACATTACATAAATAAGGCTTCAAACCAATGGATTTTTCCAAGTTTTCCCAAACTGTTTGGACCATATGTGACCAAAGTTGCAACTTTGGTTTTTGCCGCAAAAAATCAAGTCAAATGAACACCTTCTGCCTCTTCTACCAGTGTTTTTGTTATCTTTATAGTCTTTTTGCGAAAACATGGAAGTGTTTGCAGTGTTTGATTGGAACTGCAATATCTTTGAAGCAAATGGTCAAGATAGAGGAAAATATCTGACATCGCAGATGCGTGTATCATCATTTTGAGCGGTCCTAAGATTCCAATCTCACCTCACTTGTTAAGTGGTAGGGACTCTTGGTGATCACATGTCCCCTGAGTTTCTCGCATATAAACCAGGATCAATTCATTATACATCTTGGTGATCTTGACATCTACGAAACATTATTTGGTCCTAACACATACCCAAGCAATGTGGTAAATTCAGCAATATATAAAACGCATATAAAATTTGCATCCGTTTGCTAAGTCTTCCCAATGAGAGGCTACTAAACATACCCCAAAAAGGGTGTAGTAAAAATGCATAATTTCGGGTTGACCATTTTGAGCGGTGTTCGAAACCCTCCATCATGCCTTTAAACTGCTTGGTTGGTAGGGGTTCGAATGAAACATCGCGATGCTCCTCAAATCCAATGAACCTGGCAGGTGAATAACCCCCTGAAACAATCTCTGATACGTAATCAACAAGGATTGAGCACAGTATATATATATATTTTTATATATATAAAATTCTTGGAGTTGCTTAAGAGGGACAAAAAAAATAAAACATATTCCCGGCATTTTTTCCAGTAGTCTCTAGTCACGGTGAGTTACAAAGCCAGGAATTCGTCTTTGCCCACCTTGAGGCCCCATCACCACTCCACTTGGAAGTGCAGTTCCAGCTATCAGTGGATGTGTATATATAATATTATATATATATAGTTATAGGGGCTATACATATACATCTATTGTTATAGTTGTAAGCTTATAATGGCTTATATACAGTATATAGCTATAGTCTCTAGTTTGTTCGGGGTCATAGTTACCCCATCTCCCAACGTGTGGAAGGTTGGGGCGCACCTCCAGAGAACTTCTGATGCTCGGCGGAGCCACTGGTCAAATGTGCCTCCGTGCAATCCGTGGCCACCACTTTGGCATCACCTGAAGGAAAAAATCGGCGCTGGGCTTGGAGATAGAGGAAAAAAACAAGGTCAGCCTCTGGAAGACCACCATGTTCAACGGATTTGTTTTTTCGACAAATATCGGAAAAAATGGGATTCTTCCATTCAATGGCCATTTCAGGGACCTAAATTAGAGGTACCTACCATTGGGGCCTACTGGATCAGGGATGTTCTCAGGAATCCCATCAATTTTATCCACCAACCACCAGCTCCATGCAGAAACCAATCGTTTTTCGGGTGCCTAAGTCTTGAACATGCTGGGAATTTCGAATATCTCTGTAACACATTTCAAAACAACTGCTGGATGCAATTAGATAATCACAGTCTTCGTTTTGAGATTGATGTACCCAGAATCCGTGTTTCCGTCAGAATTCCCAAGGCGCTATGCCCAGTTTGCAGACAAATATGTTCCATGTCAGCTCAAGATTGGCCTTACTTTTGGGGATAGAGGGGCACCAACAGAGTTCAATTTCCTCAATGAATAGCCATGTGTTTTTTTATCTTTCAGGAGCTCTGGACACCTTTTGAAACACAAAACATTGTTTTGATTAGATCTTAATAGGTTGATGACCATTCCCTTTTTTGTGTGATAGTGTGTATGTGTTAAATTCATGATGTAAACTGTATGTCACCCATATTTTTGGTTATTCAAGCTAGCAGCTAGAAAAAAAGGAAACAGAAACAGCCCAGAGACAGATTTCATTATGGCCTTGATACGATTTTGATGCGATTTTGAGGCGATTGCGATGTGATTCTGATATGTGTTCAAGACATGTTCAAAAGACATACAAACGTATACAAAAGAAAAAACAACGGAAATATCACTTTGGACCCATCCAAATCACAATTTTGACCATCAAAAATCATAGCTGAAACCATCTCAAAATCGCTGCAAAACCAGGCCAGAAACAAATCAGAACCCCGTCATCCTAGAGGCTGCTGATGTGCTAATCCTATGGAAAATGGCCACGTTATTGTTTATAGATAATTCATGATGATTTACTGGTTGGTGGCATACCTACCCCTTTGAAAAATGATGGAGTTCGTCAGTTGGGATGACATGACATTCCCAAGTGAATGGAAAGTCATAGAAATCATGTTCCAGTCACCACCAAGCAGTTTACCTATTGAGAATGGTGAGTTTCCACAGCACACCGTGAAAAATTACCCTAGAACTGGGATGATGTCTATTAGGACCCCCGATCATGGTTGGTGAATGGGATGGTGACTATGGGATGGTGACTATGGCATTGGGCTGACTCTAGATGATGTTGTATGTATAATGTCAACCCCGGATGAAACTAAACCATGGTTTATTACTTAGGGGCTACCCTCCAAATAGTCACTTTAGATGGTACATAAATGGTACCCTCCCAATTAAACAGACTAGGGGTTTATTAATCCAGGGTTGACATTATACATTGAGAAGTCTGACGAAGTCATATTCCCAGGCCAAGTCCCCCGGCTGGTCATCGTGGGCGATCAAAGGATCAAAGGAACGCTGGGACGAGTGTTTTCAAATGCCCAAAAGAAACACCGTGTCAGCCACGTGTCAGATCCTCTGGCGGATCGATTTCATCCATGCAACTTGGAAAACTTAAGGCATACACAGCCAGCTCTGATGTTGTTGCAGATGCTGTAAGCTCTTAGCCAAATCTCACCAGCGGAAAGCGCACAGGGCCGTCTCCATAAGCCTCAACCTGAAGCCTAAGCTGAAACCTGAATCCTGGTCAATGCTTGGTGAAAACGCTGTTTCACCCCCCAAAATATGAAACAACCTGGGATACACATCCGATATAGGATGAAATATTCGAAGACATCAAACATCATCAAACCATGAATGGAATGAATGGACAAAGCAACGAGACGTGCCTTGTCAGGGTTCACTTTTGGAACTTTGGACGGGTAGGATTGCTCCCAACCACTCCAGTCATACCTCCAGTCATCGCGATAGGATGATAATAGAAAACTCATTGGTAAACGCACACACCTTTTGCCAAATCAAAAAATATGGTAGTTGTTTGGAGTTAAAAAGTAGGGCATCCCTAAAATGTATGTTCAATCATCATTTTGCCGATTAAAGTTGTCATAACTGTAAGTGTCCCATGTCAAAATCCTTCCTATCAGGTATAAACTACATTACGTTTGGATACGAGTCTGCTTCAGAGGTGCATACGAAAAAACCAAGAGAACCAACACTTCAAGGATACATCTCACATTGCTATGTTCTCCAAGATCGGTTGATAGGCTCCTTGTGTACAGTAGTCCTGACATAGTAAGATTACGACTACACGGAGCGCCCATGTTCCAACTGCGGTCTGGAAAAGAACATTATCCGAGTGGTTTCAACTAAGTCAGCTGGCATTACCCTCTGGTTATTTAACATAGCCATGGAAAATGGCCCATAGAAATAGATGGTTTACCTATTAAAAATGGTGATTTTCCATGGCTATGTTAGTCATAACCAGAGGGTATGTTGCCAAACATGAATCGAACATCAACTATGAACTTACCTAGACCAGACATGACTTTCAGCCAAAAGAGGTCACCCTTTTAAGGTGCAAATCGCCAAGCGTGCTCCTTCCTGAAAGTGCTATTGTGGTGAAGAACAAGATCAAAGAAGTGCCAGACATGTATCTGTATATATCAAATATATACATGTATACAATGGGTGTGTGTATATATATATATATCGTATATTGATATATTGTATATTAATAACTAGCTCTGAGGGATTCAGCTTCAGAAATTCAGCAACAACGCGGGAAAAAAACCTGATTGTGCTGAAGGCTTCCACCAACGAAGGGAAACCCTGCTGAAATGTATTGGGCTTCTTCATTTCGCAGGACCGTATGTGAGAAATTGTGATATCCTTTGGCAATCAAACGTTGCATGGGGAATCCACAAGTTGAGGTTTTAATGCGAAAATCATTTATCTATAATAGTGGATGTTCCATTGCTACGCTTGATTTCGGGAGGGTATTAGGGCCACAGGATCAACTTTCAAGTTTGAGTGACCGTACTGAGTGATATTAGACTATCGGATCAATGGCTACCATCTGGTAATTTAACATAGCTATTGAAAATGGCCATTTATAGTTGATTTTCCCATTAAAAATGGTGGATCTTTCCATAGCTGTATAAACGTTTACCAAAGGGTATATAGGTATCAGTGAAAATTGAATATCCCCCATTGGATGGGGATGTCCCTCATCGGCCAGCATGCTTGACATGGTTCATCAACGGGGAGATCCGATGCTACCATCTGGTTATGAGTAACATAGCCATGGAAAGATCCACCATTTTTGATAGGTAAACCATCTATTTCGATTAGGGCCATGGCTTAACCATGGCGAACTGTTAGTCATAACCAGATGCTATCTGTTGATGGTTTGTCGTTTCTTTGCTTCTTTGTTGAGAATTGCATACTACTGAGCAGTATCAACTTCCAGGTTTCTGAGTAGCACTCATACAAAAAATCAACATGCTGAATCCAATGTGTCCCATACTATATCTGGTTGGTGGTATACCTACCCCTCTGAAAAATATGAAAGTCAGTTGGGATGATTATCCCATATATTATGGAAAATAAAATTCATGTTTGAAACCACCAACCAGATAATGTCAACCCCCCCCGGAATAACAAATGTCGCTGTTTACTCAGGGGCACACCATGATCTATCAATCCGGGTTTGACAGGTTCCCTTGTTATTTGCCTCCGGGCAATCACCATGAAAAAGCAACCAGAAATATCGAATAACCTTCCTGGTATCTCACTAAACATGATCAACCTATCCAAATAAATCTCCATTATGTATAGCATCATGTTTGAGGATTGAAGCTCCACCAAACCACCATGCATCCCGAAATTGCCATTGTGGCGATGCCAAGCGACTGGCTGCGCGCGGGATAAGCTCCATCTTGTCGCGCCTTGGGAAAATCAGCACGGTTGCTGCACCATATTGGGATCATGTCCCAGTTTAACCAACAAATGTGTGTGTGTGTTTATATCACTTGGTGTGACCTAAACTAGGTTTTCCCACTGCGCTGGGGCCCTTCCAATACCCCTGAATGTATATATATATATATGTATTTAATCATATAGATATAACTATGACTATATATATATATATAGTCACTATATAATATATATATATATTACCATACATATATGTCTAATTATGACGAAATATACATATAATAAATATATATATATATATATTACCATACATATATGTCTAATTATTACGAAATATACATATAATAAATATATATATTACCATACATATATGTTTAATTATGACGAAATATACATATAATAAATATATATATATTACCATACATATACATAATATATATATATACATATTACCATACATATATGTCTAATTATGACGAAATATACATATTGTGATTGACAATTAGTCAGATCACCTGGTAGCACCTCCAAAGCACAAAACCCACAGCGCGGCCAAACTGTTTTGTCAGACCTCGCAAAAAGGATCACAGCGGCAAAAGCCTTGGGAT